>Ga0209208_10001087_pt1 | contig 37878 bp, 22 predicted proteins | sample S1TSphfallax_3_FD_187694 | JGI IMG/M metagenome (GOLD analysis project Ga0209208, IMG submission 187694) | Host-associated microbial communities from peat moss isolated from Minnesota, USA - S1T2_Fd - Sphagnum fallax MG (SPAdes) (version 2) | ecosystem: Host-associated > Plants > Peat moss >...
TATTTTTTTTCCTATGTACAATGTTTTGTTTTCCTTCTTTTGTGAAAAACTTTATTACCTCAAACTTGTGACCTTAGTATAAAATACACATTGATTAGGTTAGCATAATTTCAAAACTATCATGGTCCAACCCTTTTAGTCCAAAGTTGATTTTTCATCGGTATGAAGCATGTTTATATGGGCAATGGGGTCATAAATTGTTCCCCCACCTTGAACCAAGATGTATATGAGCTTGTTTTAGTTGCGCAATCTTGTTCATAATGTTGCAATTTCATTTAGCAATTGGTTGAAGGATATTTTCCAAAGTGATAAATGTAACCTCACATTGTGATTTAGTAAGGATTTAAATCTTTTCATTTGGCAAGTTTACTTTAAAATGAGCAAAGGATATCTCCAGGTAAACAGATTTCTTTCCACTCAATAATATCTTTATATTTATTATTTTCAGAAATGTTGAAATTTTCAAAATTTATTTCTTCCAAATCAAAAAAATATTGTGGAAGAAAATAGTGAATACTTAAGAATATTTCACCATGCAGAAATATAATCTTCAAAAAGAATCCTCTAAAAGAAACCACAAATCCTTCAAGATATTATAACTCTATTATAACTAATCTAAAGTTTCAACACAAGCAAAAATATCGTCTTTAAAAAACCTGCATATAAAATAGACCTATATTAATAATACCTAGGGGCCAAAATTGATACACAGAGATGTAAAGTCTTCAAAACCTAATCATTTTTAAAATTGGGTTTTAAAGCCTTTTAAGTCTCTGTGTATCAATCCACCCTAGTCCCTCAGGAGAAGCTTTGTATGCCTGGACGAAGAAGCAGAGGAGATTTATGGCCTTTTAATTGATGCAAACATTCTGCTCTCTTCTTCCTTCATATGTCCTTCACCTAGACCTGAAGAGAAGAGCCGAGAAGAGAAGAGAAGGTCTATTTCACCTTAAGGAAACCTGAAAAAGCCCTACACTATTGTGACCACACTTTTAGCTAAGAACCTGGATTGTAAATAACTATGAGCATCAGTTAGAGCTCCTGGCATTAGTGTGAGGCAAAAAATTGGATACAGATGGAACTCTGTCTTCACAAGGAAAAAAAAGAAAAAATCAGACCACCACATCTAGTAACTCATTGGCTTGACATAAACTCTTCAAGCTTACACACAATGTGTAAGGAAAAAAGTAAAAATCAGACCACCAAATCTAGTAACCTATTGGCTTGACATAAAACTCTTCAAGCTTACACATAATGTGTAACCACCAACAGTGGGTGGATAATAACCCTTTGCAACATTTTACAGAAGTAATTGCTGAACATTGAAATAATGAACCTTTTCTACCATTTCTGTCAATCTTCTCAATTTTAACAAGCCGACCAAACCCCACCCTAGAATGCACTTAGCTGTTAGTTCACTGAAGGGAATGAAACTAGTACAGATTGAATACAGAACAGAAAATATTGACAGTGAACTACTTTTACAAAATCTGTATTCCTAGAAACCCTGAATTTGAATCTAGATCCACACCTCCAAACGAAATGAGCCCAAGAAATGAGGCCAACTGGAGTGACAGAAATGTTGTGTAGAGAAGCAAAAGCCCAGCACCTAAAATCTTGTTGGGGGACATGCCAGAAGCCGGTAGCACCAGTAATGCCCACAGAAGACTTAGGAACAGAAACCCAATTGTGTAAAATAAGGAATTGTCATGCCGGAGAACTAGCACATTTGGAAATGTCTTCCAGGTTGCAAGCATGAAAGAAAGCCCCAAACCAGCCAGGGTGTTAAACATTGGCCCCGCATAGCAGCCAGATATAGCAATCTGGACACCGTCACCACTGTTTAAAGAAATTGCAAGATTTGACATCAAGTCACCAATTGAGTTTCCCCATGCAAGAAGCGTAAGGCCTAGAAATGCTGAATCAATCTCCAAGATCACGCCCAAGGCAACTAATGCAGCAACTAGCTCGGTGGCAATGAGGTAAAACCAGACTATACTCATAATAAAACCCCCTGCCACCCAAATGAAAAGCCAGCGCTCGTGGGGTGGCCGCTCAGACTCTGTGGTGAAGAATGCAAGGATGCCCAACACCACACCAACAGATCCCCCAAATAAGTATTCGGTAATACTGGTTCCAAAAGGTTCACCATCCTTGCTATCCCAAACTCCAGCTAAAAGCACTGGGGCCAAGACTGCACTGGCTATTCCCAAAGGCCGTGACCATCGATCATCCTCAATGACAGGAATGGTCAAGCGCCGGGGAAGATCAAAGGGCAGTTCCAGAATCCGCAAGCAAAGTCTCCAACATGATTGTTCCTGCTTGGCAAACAACAGGTCAGCTACTAGTCCAAAGAAAGGTCAATTTGAATGACAAAGAATGTACTTGCTCAAGATGCTTGGGGTTCTAAATAATTTCATACCAGTAGGGAGGAATTGGAGGAATTGAAATGCAATATGGTGTGTCTATAACTGAGAAAAAGTTTTGAAATACAATTGCTTAAGGGTTGAAGAGGAACTTTGCTGTTCAAAACAATTCTTTTTAGATGATGATCTTTGCACACTGCAGCCCCACTAAACCTCTACGTAACAAATTAGTCCCCACATATTTGTTCTCCACAAGAAAGGAGTCCAAGCATCCCATGCCAAAATCCTGGGGCTCAGCACAGGAAAGAGTCCCTTCTTGTGATAGTCAAAGACAAAGGGTGTTGTTGATATTCTCATAAATTTCCAACATAACCAGGCATAAATGAGGGGCTCACAGTTTCCACCAGCCAATGTTCCTGTAAGACCATATGTACCCTGAATGCTTCCTTGCTTTGATTCACAAAAATCCTGTTACTTGGACACAAAAACACCCAGCAGAAAAACTCACCTGCAATTCAACAAGTTGCTCAGCATAACCCCACAGAGGGCGTGGGTTTGTCTCCATAGCAGCCAAAGACAAATCCAATGACCCTGCCAAGCTTGCATGTGAATAGATAGCAACATGAGCATGTTGCCGCCAGTTCCACTGGGGCAACATGCTCTCACCTGGGAACTGAACAGCTTCACTAGATTCAGAGGATGTCCCTGAACCCTCCTCATCACCTTGAGGGATAGAGGACAGCAACCCAGAAGAACCTGCCAGCCATAGAGATGTCATTCCATATTTTGTTTGTCTGCAAAACACTCTTATAGGTAAGGGACCAGTCACCATCCAGACTCTGACAAATGTGAAGATCACAAAGAAACTAATGTCTTATTAGACAAAAACATGGAACAGTGCATGTTAACTGGTCACAAGCTTCACAACATGCTCCAAGTTCAGTAATAACACCTAACATGTCAAATGTAACAAAAAGATCCTCTTGAAGACAGATGAGGAACTTCCAAAAGGACAGAGAGGCACCTTGCACTTTCCTTGAAAGAAATTGGAGGACTGCATATATAAATAGAAAGAGAGAGAGAAGGGGGGGGGGGCTGGGGGGGGTACCCATACCTGCAAGAAGGGGCTCAAGGACAAAGTATTTTCGTTTGATGCAAGCACTTGTCTTCATATATTCAAAAGCTGCCACTGAGATCCCATAGACCACATATATTGAAGCGTATGCAACAGACTTCCAAAAGTTGATTTCTCCAGCAACAATAATGGCACAAAGGATTCCCAAAGTGAAGAAAAAGAAACCCATATCCCTCAAGAAACAGCAGAAATCGAGGCGCACGCGACTTCTTTCCTGAGAATACAATTGAACTGCAAGACTCACTGATCCTGCCACCACTGACGTCACAAACAATGCACCTCCCAGCACACTGTTCAGTCCAACCTGCAACACCAAGTTTTCTCCAATGTGAATGTCAATTTGATAAAAACTGCCATGACATGCACTTCTAATGCCACCCATCGCCTGGGCAAGGGCACAAACCAACACCAAGGTACCTACAAATTGCTCCTTTCGCGATTCAACTTTCAGAAAGAAGAATGCAATGAAGGCACTAAATTACCTGGCTGTGTCCAGAATGTAGAAAGGCAGCAATGCTAGCAAAAACATCTGGAGCTCCATTTCCCAAAGGAAGGAGGGATACCCCAGCCACAGTAGGAGGAAGCCGTAGCAAGTTTGTGAGCTTCTCCAAGGAGCAACAAAAGTAATCAGCTGCTGTGTTGCCAAGCATGTAGAATAGCATCCCAAGCCAGATGAAGAGTAGCAGATACGCGACAAGTTGCATCTTTGCAAATCTGCAGTAAAAAATGACTGTGTACTGCACCAAAGTTCCTGAATGGCAGTCTGTATTTGCTTGCACATATGCACATGCACTAGCAAAACCAGTATGTTCTCTCACATTCTCACAAGGCTTTGATATCACTATTCTTGTCAATACATTTTGCTTGAAACCAGTAGCGGCTGTAGCAAGAGGCAAAACTTCTCCAGTCTCAACTTCTAATGAGATATTAGCTTGATGCTCTGTTGATAGAATGTGTCTGGCTGGTGCTGTGATGATTTTTTGAGAGTGTCCTTTCTCTTGCAGCTCAAATGCAGATGTTTCTGATCTCATAGAACCGGATGAGGGAATTGTTGAATGTAGATATGATGTGTGCAAGAGAACTAGGAAGAGAATCCAAGAAGCAAGAGTAACAAATTGCTGGAGCCGGCACTGTGGCCAATGCTCCTTCCACATTGTAGCCATGTCATGTCACTGTTGGATCTTTCTTCTGCCCTGGGCAACTGAGCTTCATGTTCATCGTGGCCAAATGACAATAAATCACTCCAATGAAAACCATTTGAAGCAGGTCCTAAGGATTCAACACCTCAGTCCTCAATCCTTTTTCATCAAAAGAACCATCTGAAACTTCTCATTTTGACTCCTTAGATCCTTAACTTTTTGGACAAAGTTTTCTCCCTTGATCTCCTGTACAAATGAAAACCTTTTTTTCGATTCAGAGAAGCAGCAATGGCGGCAGCAGCTACATAACCACAACAAGAAGGTAACACAAACACTGTACATGTACGATTCAGGAATTCTCTCAAGATGTCGCCATGCATGCACAAAGTACAGCTGCAAAGGAAGCTCGACTGGCGCAGAATAATGTCCATGAAACAACGCATGTAACAGCATCAGATGCCGCATTTACACTCAATTCTTAACTAACTTCTCACACGGCCCCGGAAACAATGCACAACACGCAAGCAACTCTTCGACTTCGCGCAAGAAACAAAAGAAAATGAAAGAACAAGAAGATTAGCGTCATCAGAGAGCGCCGTCGTTCACTGAAACGAAGAAAACAGCATCTAGATTTGCAGGGACAAATGTAGATTTCTCTGTCTTTCCTCCACCACCTTCAGAACAACAGACCCCCAAAACGTGCTTGTCGGCATGATGGAAACGTACCTTAATGGAATCGAAGATCACTGCGACAGGAAAATTGCAAGAACGGAAGTCTCGCGAAAAGAAGACCTTCAAAACACTCACGAGCAACCCCGGTAGCAGCGTCTCTTCTTCTTCCGCTCACACCAAGCTGTTTTGCTCCTCTTCTTTTCAAAATTTCTCAAACAAACAAAACATGTGCACCACAAGAGAACACCAAAAAAAAACCCCAGCAATACCAGAATGTTTGACAATTCAGAAACAGAAACGAACAAATAATAATTCCAGCATCGGAATCACGGGCGCGATTCGGGACGGCGCTCGCGGAAGAGAGAGAGAGAGAGAGAGCGCGGGCGTGCGAGAGTCGAGAGAAGGAAGACGGATGTCCTTAGTGGGTCCCACAGAGGCTCTAAATTGGTCAAGTGGGAGGCCCTTACTGAGTCGGTTTGAGGGGCCAGGTCCTTGGTTGGTTCGAAGGGCAGCAAACAAAAACGACAAGGATGGTAGTTCTTTTTATCCCCTGCCCGAGGAACTTGAGGGGGGGGGGCAATTCTTGGCAATTTTTTATTACTTTGCTAAATTTGGCTAAGTCCTCTTGTGAATGATCACCAATCCACCAACCTCACAAAATTGAGGAAAAAAAGGGGAAAAAAAAAAAAAAAACTGAAACAAAATTCTCAGTTGAGACCTCTCTCTCTCTTTCTCTCCGTTCTAAAATAATATGAAAACGTGTAATGATTTTTTTCAGACATTTCCAAGTGTATTTGGAGGAGGCTTTAAATCCATAATCATTCCTAGTGACACTGGATTAGGGTTTAGGGTTTAGGGCTTCTTATTATGTTTTTGGGCAGGCTCTTACATTTTCATGATATGCGGTTTTATTGTTTGCAACATTGAGTAGGATCTTGACCATTGGATATGGAGAAGATCTCTCGTATGTCCCGAGCCTTGGATGGGGATGTTCGAATAATTTGACACCTACCCTCAATTGCGGCCAGCCTTCAATGCCTACCTTATTCTCGTTATACCCTTGTGTGCATGGGCCTTCCTGACCACAAAAATTGGAAGTGAGGAGGTCAAGGAAATTATCAACATTTTTGGTCGGTGGCAAATCTCCGTTCACTCTATCCAAAAATAGATGTTTAGGAAGGGGTATTATTGTAGCCAATGTGCCAAAGATGGTGATGAATAATTTTTAGGAATGAAAATTTCTTGTAGCCAATAGTGTACCAAAGATGGTGAAGAACAATTTTTAGGAATGAAAATTTCTTGTAGCCAATAATGAGACGTCTCAACAACATGCATGGCACAATGATGCCCTACCCTACTAAAAGGAACAACATAAACCCATTTCTCTTACCAAGGGTTTTTCTTTTTTCCCACCGAATTTTGTAATATTAAAATTGTGGTGAATTTTTGCAAAAAGTTAGCAAAAGTAGTCCAATGTTCCCAAAAAAAGCCTTTTCTTGGTCCAAAAGACACCCCAAAAAAATTAGGAAAAAATAGTAACTACCCCTCACCCTCCTCCCAAAGGAAAGGGGGAAAAAAATCCCCAAAAAACTACAGCAACAACAACAATAGGGGTTTTTTGTTGAGTTGGACACGTGGAAAGGGCCGATTGGTCCTTTTTTTTTTCCAAAATGCTGTTCACACGTCCGCAGCGTCCCTGACTAAAATCCGGTTTCACACGATAGGCACACACACAAAGTACACACCGGCATAACTCACCGGGCCAGGTGTAGCCGCTCCCGACGAGGGTACTGTGGCCAGCGTCCAACACGTGCCCGTTGGACAGATGGCGTGACCTGGGCGCGCACGTGTCGGTGGTTGTTCAACTGATACCAGATGGCAGTACCACCTGCCACGTGACAGGTACGTCCAACTGTACGTCCGAATGAAAGAAAAGGACAAAGGGCCAAATAAAACAGGGAAAAGAAATGGAAGAAAAGGGAAAGAAAAGTGTGACGGCTACCATTTAAGTTGTACGGTTATACTTTCTACATACGCAAAGTATACGATAATTTATATGGTAAATATAAATTATTTTATACTTTGTATTTACATGGGCTTTACACAGCATTTTTTATGCCATGGTTTTTTTTTTAATTTTAGTTTTTTACTAATTTATTTCCTGTGATAGTTACTGGATACTTGTTGGGTATCATGGGGGGAAAAAATTAAAAAATTCTGGGCCGGCATTTTGAAAAACATAATGCCTGCCTTAGTGGACATTACGGCTTTTTGGAAAGCCCAATGCCTATTATGCTATGTAAGGCTACCTACTAAGTGGGACAAATTTGTGCAAGTTTTTATGTTTTTATGTTTTTTGTTTTTTGTTTTTTTTTTGTATTGACAAAAAAGGAGCGCATTTTTTTATAAGAAAATTTGTATTGATAAAAAAGGAGGGCCCGTGGTAGGACCTACCTTCCCTATTTGGTCAATTGGTGTGAGTGTTTTTTTTTTCTGACCAATGGTTTTTTTCCCTTTCAATTTCTTATGCTGCAAAGATGGTGAAATTATGTTGGAAAAAAGTATTTTACATTAGACAAGCACATTTTCCCAAGTTTTTATCAATTTGTTTTTGTAAAATAGTGAGACTTTGCAAAACAACATGTGTAGTGGGTTTTCCCCCATTTTCTGATGTAGCTGACGTGGCAATCAACCATTAAGCCGGTTTAGCCAAATTTGACTATTAGCAAAATATGAAAGGAAACTTTTCAACATCTTTTTATTTCCAGGAAATTCCAAAATTTTGCACTAGAAAAAAAAAAGACCATGATTATAAAACCTTTTGGCCCTAATCTATACTAGTGTGGTTTATGCCATTGAGCAAATCTCGTAATATAGAATGAATTTTGAAATTGGCAAATGGCACACCTTCTTGAACTTGAGTCTAAAATCCAAATTCCATTGAAATTTTTCTTTTGGATTTTTTTATATTTCCAATAAAAAAACTATTTAAAATTCAACCTCTCTCACATAGGTGAGGTTTTTTAATTAGAATATCCCCTCATGCAGCACTATTTGTGGAGGACTTTTCACTAATACAAAGAGTGCAGCCCAACTTCCTTAGAAAAACTAATTCTGATTTTATTAAAATTTCAATGACAAAATTATTCAAAATTCAATAACTTTTGTAACATATGTGTAAACCATTCAAAAACACCTCAGTGCACCCCTTCTCCTTGAGGGCTTTCGAATGATACCAAAATCAAATGGGGGAGTGTTGTGTTTGAGGAGATTTCAAAGTGTTAAGAAATCAATAAAAACAAAATAAATAAATTACATTCCTTAATATTAAGATATGTAGATAGTCCACAAATAACATTTCCAAATCCTATTTTAACATTGTTGAACTTTTTGAATCTTTTAACAATTTTTCTCGAAAAAATATCATTAGACAGGAATTGATATAATAAATAAATAAATAAATATTTAATATGATAATTCATGGATGAATTTTCTTTTCCTTTCATCAATAATGCCATCAAATTTTATCCGCCATTTTCACTTTTCATCCATGTTAGAAAGTTCCTTTAAGCTAATTTTTCAAATGACTAAAACTAAAAGTAATCTCCTTTCATTACATTGAATTTGTTTAACACTAGGTTGAAATAAGATTTTTTTTAATAAAAATTGTTATATTGAAAATTTGGTTACGTTTTCTTTATGTTTGGGCATATTTTGTTGGAGATTGTCATAGCTTTTATGCACACTGCATTTGCTTTCATTATGTTAGTTTCATCCCATGACAATTTAAATAAAATCCTATCAAGCCTATGTTTATTCTTATTTGTATGAAAGGTTGTTTAGTAATTGCCCCCATGAATGAAGTTGTTGTTCGATAAATGCTACAAGAAAAGTATGCATTGTGTGGGTTTAATACATATCTACAAAAGAATCAAACTTCAACACTATTAAGATGTGTTTATATAACAAAACCCTAAACAAACCATCCTTGAATCAATTTCTCGAACAAGTTTGATAAAACATGTTCACAATTTTATATGTCAAGTAATTTAGTCATTTCAATCCCGACTAAATCATTATCTAAATGGCCTAATTCAAATCAAACTCATCAACATTTTGTAATCATTTATGACCCTTATTTGGTTTGCACCTTTTTTGGAATTATCATTTTTATTATTCAATTATTTTGAAGTTTGTTAAGTTTTTATTGTAGAATATTTTTTTAAAAAAAATTTAAATTGTTAGAATCTTGTTTAGTATGAACAAGGTTATGACTTTTGTGTGTGTTTGTGGGGTTTATCCCAAGGCTTGGTTTTGGAGTAGCATCCTTCACATTCTGAGATTATAAAGTACATTAAAAGAATAAGAAGTCGAGGTTGATGTCGCATCCAAGATTTCCAGTGCAGGGTCCGATACTGAGCATTAGGTCTCATGTTGCTGAAGTATCACCATGGTCCATGAGACTCTGTGTCCAACAAACTTTGTATTTTATTTACCTTTAGAAATATATGACAATTGGACGGAAAAAAAAATGAGGGGCATAACTTTATAAAATATATGACTATTCTCATGAATCCAAAATTTTACCTTTGGGAAATTGTATGATGATTTTTCATTTACAATTTAGCTTTGGAAATGTATCCCAACTTCAATGGGTGTAGTGAGATGTTTTGGGAATTTTTATTTTGTGCTAGGGATGGGTCCTCCCTCACTGACTCCTCAAAGTGTTGAAATGTGCACCCAGCACTCTGGATCTACAGTTAAATTAGACAGAACACACATTTCGAAAACACAACCATGTGGAAACTAATAACATATGACAAACATACCTTCACTCATTTTGTTGCAAAGTATTGACAAAAACAGAAGAACATAGCTGAATTCCACTTCCTATGTAGTCTTTGTTGGCCTTGCCTACCAAGGCAAGGATATTATTGTGTTTAGATTCATTATACGAGTATAATAGTGTGGCCTGTGCCTTGGCCCAAGTGTTACCACGTCCTCCACTGATTTTTCTTTCCAAAACCTGGTTTTTTGGAATTTATTTGAATTTTCAGCGGCAGAAATCACTTTTAAATCAATATCTCCCACATTCTGAATCCAAATCTTACCAAATAAATTCTATTAAATCCTCCTCATCAAGATCTTTCCAACAACACCAAAGGCACATTCCAAATTCCTCCAAAATTTTCAGCTATGATTTAAATTAATTTTCAGTGAAAAAATCATTCAATATTCAAGAACTTTTGCACCACAAGTCCAAACATCATGGAACCAAGCCCATGCACCCCTCCTCATCAAGAGCTTTCCAAAGACACAAGAACATGATCTGAAACATCCCAGTTTGGTGATCTCATAACTATAAAACAAAACAAAACAAACTACCTTGCTTCATAGATAGATCCACAAGCTATTCCTAATAGGATAGTAATACCACCACAATTTATCAAATCATTAGTTCAAAATTCTATCTTTTTAAATATATAGTTCTTGACCAAAACAAATCTTCTATTTTGAATGTCAACAATGTGAGTGTTTCTTTTGGTGATAGGCCAATTGAAGAGACTCACCGATCACCCCAACAAAAGAAAAAAGAACACATCACTTTTGAAAAACCCTCCACAATTAATCAATGCAACTAACAACCCCAGTAAATATTACCTATCCAATTCGGAACTACGATTATACCTCAAATTTGGGTGATTTTCACATCTCATTTGAAGTCATGTCGAAGACTATACCTATCATACTTTGATTAAACTATGGTAGATAAGCATTTTGATGACAACATATTTAGTACCTTCTAAATTTGCAAGGGTGTGAAGTCCCAAAAGCTTTCAATAAGTGTGCAATGAAAAGTTCCATACTCAAGCCACACATAATTAGAAAAAATCATACAAATTTGTACAATTTATGATTTTTGAAATTAAAAATAAAAAGAAAAGAGAAATAAAAAAGAGATTACATATCATGAATAATATCAAAATAAATTCATCATGCTTGTTTTTCACATGTTAAATGAATGTTAGCATATTCACATGATTCATTTTCAATAAAATAATATGTTGAAATAACCTTGATATAAATGAATTTTGGTCAAAAAAATATTATTATAGAATGCAATGTGCAACATGTAATGAATTATTCTTATTTGCACAAAACCAAAAAGAATATAAATTCTTGAAATGCTCTTGAAATGCAAAACACTAACTCACTTTTTATGTAATTGAAACACATAAAGACACAAAAATCACCAAAAATAAATAAATTGTTCCATTTTATTCAAATAGAAACCAATCACCAAAATCTACTTTGACAACTTTGACACTAATTTAATCGTTTGTAGAAATGTTGAAATTTTGACAATTTTTTTAATAAAAATATTTGTGAAGGAACTTTTTTCCAAAATTTTAAAATATTCTATTTTGCAACATGGAATTTTCAATTTTAGTTAATTATTCAGCATATATGTGTTGAAGCTAGCCTTGTCCTAGCATTGTTCCGTTTAGCACAAAGCACCAATGGAAATAAATTCACCCCTTTTTATCACATTGACTTATTTAGGCAAACTTCTTAACCCTATTGAAAAACTCATAATTGTGTACCTCGTATGGTTTGCTAATTCTCAATTTTAGTTGCCTAGAGTCTTTATTGTGCCCCCCTTCATCTTGAAATTCTTCCAAAAATTTGAATAAACTTAAGGAGAATAGATAAGCAACACAATGACTCATGAATGTGTATGTTGTGAATTTGTAACAAATATTGGAGATTCCAAAAGATGTCATGTCATCTAGTGTAGTTTTTAATTTCTTGAGTTTATCCAATTTGATCATTATTATCATTAAGAATTGTATTCCCAATATTTAATTCCAAGCAAGCCAATCATACTTGTAGCATCAATTTGGCATTACATTTACATGAAAAGGGTATAAAAGGATTGAGTCAATCTTGAGGTTTAATATTTTTATTATGGGAGCATATGCATCAAGTTATTAAAGTATGTTTTTCATTTCTAGAGATGTTCTAAAAAGAATAAACTTATTTAACGATCCATTAAATTGTGAGATCATTATACATATATTCAAAAGTAAAGATCCAAATTAGCAATTGAAACTTGAATTATATTATAATTTCAACTGACTTAGTGGGGGAGATAAAGACACAAAAAATAAAGAAAATGGAAAACTAGAAATAATAAGCTTTAAAGATAAGCAACCAAATTCATAGTACCTAGTAATTTGAACTTTTTAAAAAATTCCATGAAAAGTAAAATATATCATTATTATCCTTTATTGACCCTAGCTTGTTCCCATGGGTGATTGACCTTAAATTTGTCAAATATATTTGAGACAATATTTATGTACAGTCTACTTAGTGGGCAAGATATAGTAGACAATTATGGCATGGCATTTTTCATATGTGAACCCCCCAAAAAAACACACACACATCTCTCATCTACATGTCATTTTTGGAGGATAAACATATCTCATATCCTCTTCTTTTTTTTCTCTTTCCAGATCTAATGTGAGGTTTTTTATTCATCCCATAGACCCATCCATTGAGGATTTATTTATTAAATTAAAAAACCTACACCAACGTAGGTTTGTTTAGAACTAACATAGGTTTGTTTATAAATAATGGTCTAAAGGTTGATCATAAAAGGTGTATTTTTGGGGTTTGGAATGAGTATTATAAAAAATAAACCAAACACCTCAAAAGGAAGGAATTTTGCAGTGGAGATGTGTCAATGTGATATTTTACACATTCGATTCAATGTACATGTTATTGATGTAATTTCATTGACTAAATACAATTTTAAAATAAATATCTATATTTAGTGTTTAGGTCTTACTAGTAAATAATATTAATGACCTAACACTAAAACAAGAAATAAACATTAATGGGACTAGTGAAATCATTCAACTTCAAATAACTAACTAGCTAGTAAAGTAATTCAAATAACTGAATAGTTAGTAATATAGATAATAACCAATTACTATACTAAAAAGTTAAAAGAATGAGTACTACCTATAAATGTAAAGTAATAAAAATATTGGTGAACATTATCCTCTCCCTAAATTGGATTAGTTCATTGTAAACCATAATATTAGGATTAGAAATTTAAATATGATTTTTTTACTTAAATAATATTTTTAAATTACTCAAATCTATACCTAAATAGAAGCTAAAAATGTTTTAGTTTCATGATAATTTGGAAAATCGGTGCATGTAACTTAAGTACAACAAGACAAAAGATTGGTGTAGATTGATGTCAAACAATTGGGGATCAATTATGAAATGGCAAAAAAATGGTGGGCTATTGATTAACATCAATTGGATAGTTTATTGTTGAATAAATGGTTGGCATCAACAAGATCAATGAAAATCAATTAAACATGCATTATGTACTTTAATTATTTAGTTAGGAAAAGTAAAACATCAAGGAAAGACTAATCAATCACCACAACATGTGGATGGATGGGATTAGGTTAATAGAAATACAACAGTTGAAATCGATGTTGTTAGTAGATTTATGAATGAATAAATGTCCAAGCTAATCCGCAAACTAAAAATTGGTACTAAAATGTGCCAAACATAATAAACATTAGTGTTGTAATAATAGGTCTAGGTGGCATTATTAAGATTGCTAGAAAATAATTTGAAACAAAAGAAATTCATGTGCAATTAGTAAACATCACTCTTACAATATCAATGGCTACTAATCACATGCATAAAGTGTTCATTTTGGTAGACTCCTTTTTGCCTGGCACTAGTAGTAGGAAGAAAAGTTGTTGAGTTTCATGACCATTGCCAATTTTAGAAAATCAATTGCATCATAGTTATAATTAATCCATCACTTGAACAAACATCATTGTTGCTACAAGAACTTTATGTGGGACCGCCAAGTTTTTGAAAAGAATGAAATTGCAACTAAAGCAAAAACATTATAAAGGCATGGAAATATGTATTGTAAATCAATAAAAATAAATTAATAACCAACAAGTGAACAATTGTACATGATCTATAAAGAGAATTTGATTGTTGGTATCTGGAATACAATAGTTGCATGAATTGTAAAAGGAGATGGGAAGGAAGAAAATTCAATAAATGGTTTTAAAAAATGTGATGGTTTGAATTAGACATTTGGTCTTGAGTGGAAATTTCAAAGACATTTAATAAGTGAAAATCATTCAAATGCATGTGTGGATGTCATGGAAAATTGAACGAATAAAACAATACAAAAAAATCTATATAGATGTTTAGGATCTACTAATAACTAATACTAATGACCTAACACTAACAAGAGATAAACAATGGTGTGACTAGTGAACTAATCTAAATTCAAATAACTAACTAGCTAGTAAAGTAATTCAAATAACTAATAGTTGGTAATATAGCTAGTTGCCAATTACTATACTAGAAAGGTAAAAGAGTACTTACTAGTTATAAAGGTAAAATAGTAAAAATATTGGTTAACAAGATGCATTCAAGAGTGAAAGTTCAAGAGGAAGATAAAAATCAAAATGATGAAGATCATCAAAACCAAGGGAAGGAAAAAGATCATAAAGATCATGAAAGATAAGAGGAAAATGATGATGGTAGTCATAGCACAAAAACAAAAGGCAAATAGAGAAAAAGAAAGATGCACACATACACAACACAATGAGAAGATTGAAAAATTAAAAAATCTTGTATTCACCAAACATGTTTCACTCAACAAAGTGAGTTCATTGGTGCAAAGGAAAGAGGAGTACAATTTAAAAAAGTTAAAGGTTTTTATATAATTCATGCATGTGGGTAAAAGTTGTTAACCTCAATGAGATGGAAAGTAATGTTTTGTAGATTTTTTTAAAAAAAGTAGTTAAGTAGTTTTAGAAGGTAAAAACATTTTTAATTTTTTAAAATTCAATTTAGTCATGTTCCCCATGGTTCCTCACCTCAAATAGGTATATTTGGATGGATGTCACATATTGTGGTTGTTAGATGGATGAAATTTTTTTTGCTTATGTAACTTGTTATGTGAAAGGAGTAGAACCTTTCTAAAATATGAAGATGTGAAAAGAAGATGAAAGGTCAAATTAAAGCCCTTAACCTCGAAAAAAGGTTATTCATGTTAAAATAAAACCCTTTAGGTTGGAATGGGGCTTTCTTTGAAAAATAGTGCTTCTATGTTTTGTACCTACATGTTTTTATATATAGAAACTTTGGGTTTAGGTTAAGAGTTTAAAATTTAGGGTACCTAGGAAGTAATTTTTAAAAATATACCAATAGGGATCCTAGGGGGTGTAAATAGATACCCAAGGTAATAGATAAATGTTTAATTATAAGACGTTCAAATGAAAGGAGAAAGAGAAAATAATAACAACAACAATAATAATAATAAGGAGATATGAAAAGGGGACAACAATGTTTGTTTAGCATATTCCAAAATCAACAGGTGGACAACCAAGGTGTTCATGGTGAATACATCACATATGGAAAGGGATGTTAGAAAAGGGGTTCATCATTGATGAACATTTGAGAAGGATTGTGGGAGGGGGGGGTGTTCATTTAATGAACACTTCAAGGAAAAAAGGGAGGAAAAATGAAAGAAAGGGGGAGATAGGTGGTTATAAAAAAAAACTAAATGAAATGGAAAGAAAGGGGGACTTTTAGCTAATGAACATTCAACTAAAAATAGTCCAATGTTTATTGGGGAATAAGAAAATATAGTTTGTACAAATGGTGCATTAGAAATTCAATATTTTTTCAATGATCTTCTAACAAATGATTTCAATGTTCTTCTCTAACAACTTCCACCTTTGGACCGAGTGCTTGGTGGAAATCAAAACATTGATGCATGTTTTTCTCCTTTGAAATCAAATCAACCAAATATCTTTGAATCCAATGTTCAATTGCAACAACCTATTTCCAATTTCGAAAAAGGGACAAAAGAAATGGAAGTGGAGACTAGCAAGAGGTTATACTATGTTGCAAATGTCCCATGTTCATTTTGGGTATGCCTATTTCCTTCAAGTCTTCATCTTCATGATTACCCGTTCAAATTAAATTCTTTCACCACATGTTTCCACCCATTTTGAATGATTACATCCATTCAAAAGGATACGGATTGGCAATAACAAATTTATTCTTGATGCAATTATCATTTGACAATGGCTTTAACATTAAGACTCCATGTTTATCAATTATTGATAAGCATAATTAATAATGTAAATCAAGAGTTAGTTTTTTTTTCATTGCCTTTAACCTTGTATTTGACCTTTGTATTATAATATAAAACAAGTGATTGTGATATAGTTTCCCAAAGTTATTCAAGACAAAACATCAATTGCATACATCAAAGGACAAACTTTTCATAAATGGACAAAATCCAAAAGCTTTTGAGGCATGTGGTGAAACTTTCCAAGAAAATTTGCAAAAGTTTTTTGTTCATTGAGCAATTGAAATGGCATCAAGTGGAATCCTAGTTTTGATATTTTGTGGTAGTTGGACAAACTTTCCTACTACAAAAATAAACAATGAATCACCCCACACACATGTTGATCTCTTTATGGAAATGTGTGAGTCCATTTGGGAAGATTTCATTTTCAAGGTATGGTTGAAAAACAAATTATTTGATGACGAGTAACAATTTTAATTCTTAAATGTCACAAGTGCATTTTTCATAACACAATTGTATATATAGGTCCATGTACTCTTGTCATGGAAAATTTGCAAAAAACCCTACAGAAAGATTGCTTGATACTCAAACATTTTGGGGATTGGAATATTAAATGCTAAAAATTGTAATAAGGAGCAAATATTACATGTATTTAACATACAATTCAAATTGTGCATAAATTCTATTCTATTTTTTCAAGTAAACTATGTTCATATCATAAACATTTACCAAGGTTGATGGTATCCATTCATATTGCCTCATTTTACATAATAATTAATACAAAATTAAAATATGAATGCAAGGCTTGAACACTGAAGAATTAAGGGATTTTTTCAACTTTATAGTATATTAGCCATGTGCAAAAGAAATTCACATGGCAATGGAAAAATCAAATGTATTTGCAATACAAAAGTTTGAAGTGTGAGAAACAATTATTGCTAATGAAATATTTGAGCAAGGTCAACAATTATTTTTGGAAAATCTTGAATTGTATGGTAACATGATCTCAAATACTTTGAGGTCTGCATTTGGAGAGCTTCTTGAAAGTCACATTGGTGTGGAACTTGCCAACACTTATTTTCAACATTTAAAACAAAAATTTGCAATATATGTTGTAAAAGATTCATTTCAAAAACTTCCAAGTGAAATTCTACTTGTTTTAAAATGCAAGTAGTGTTTTTCCTCATGTAAACATTTTACCTATGTTTTAAAAATGTAACATGTAGATAAATTAATTGCCCTACTGGTTAGAAGTATTTTGCGTAGGTCTATAGATTATATTTGTTAATGTATAACATGATTTTAAAACATATATTAAGTATTCTTGTTCAATATTTGATTATGAAACATGGGGTTTAAGTGGGTAAAAAAGTTTAATCAGAAATTTTATTTACTAGACTAACTCATAGAAGGAAGTGATTTAGGTTACCTACAATACTCATTATAAGTTTCCTTTTGATGATACACGTCTGGAATGGGTTGAAAGTGTGAAAATAAAGTGATATAGGGTTGGCATTTATAAAATTTGAAATTATAATGGTTATATACCTAGAAATGAAATTTTATTGTCAACGTGTTATTGTTAAAAGATGCACAACAATGTATTTTTTTATCATGGTCCCATGAATTAAGAAACTTGTTTGGTTGCACTCAATTGCACATGTGAAAGAATATTATAAACCAAATGAAAGATATTTGAGCATCAAGGATTAATTGAAAAATGTAATCGGTTTCAACTAAAATTGGTTTGTTCATCATGCCAATTATTATTTTTGAAAAGGACATGATTTGTCACCATAGATGCAATACCTATGCAATATGTACGCAATATCTAAATTATATGTAATCCAAGATATATATGTTTAAATATAAATTGCAATAAATAGCAATCCATATAGGTCCAAGTTACTTCCTGAACTTTTGCTATTATCCCTAAGCCTAGAAAGTTTGAATGTAGGTTTGAAGGGGACGTTGATAAGGTTTGTAGGTAAGTATGAACATTTCAAACAAAACATTGCCATTTCTTATTATATCAATTGACCAATTAGATAGACTTTTTGAAATCAAGAATAAATGAATCAATCAAAAACATCTTCATGAATACAATTGTTTCAATAACATAAATTCAAAACATGTAGTTTTATATCTATGTTTTATGAAAAAAAAATACTAACTATCTTCAAGAGATGTCACACAAGTAGATGTGTGCAATGCACATTAAATTGATAATGCCATAAGTCACAAGGTGTTCATGGATGGATATGAGTATTATATTGTACTGAAGCATGCTATCCATTAGATGAAATGTTGTGACACATGTTAGTGGGGCATAAAGCTAATGGTATGAGTTCAATGTAACTTATGCTAATTTTAGCTCAAATGTTTGGAAAGGAAAACTCTTCTTTGTGGGATGAGCCCAATGTCTAGAAATTGACAAACAATGGTATTTAAATATACAACGTAATGAGCAAAAGCCCAAGCTGTTAAAAACCAATAATCACGAAAGTGGTTGCTATCTAGTTTGAGTCAATCAATGAATGACTAAGGAACTCATTTTCTTAATGCCATTATTCAAGCAATTAATGGATATTTTTACTTTTGTGACCAAATTGGAAATTGGTTGTAGGAATAATCTATGAGCATGGACATTGGTTTTTTTTCGGGAATATCTTTGATCTTTGATTATTTCCATGATGAAATTTCCAAACATGAAACAACTTTGGGCACATTTAAATAAGTAGCTTTCTTGAACATATTATTAGGTGCAAAACACAAGTGAAACATAATGATTTTGATGATTTTCCAGAGTTGATAATGCATAGGTCCATCATAAAATGATGGAACTTGTTGTTTTTGTGCTGTGTAGTACTTCAATTTATTGAAAAGTAGAAATCAAATTGCAAATGGGCAAGGGAAGGTTAAATTGCAAGATTTGTTGCATGCTTGTTCATTTTCCAGAAACTTGGTATCATAGTTGTAAAGGAACAATGCAATTATTTTGTGATGTCTGTTATAATTTCATAAATAATAGTGTGGCATGCGTCATTGAGCACAAATTGTAATGTACCATTTGAGTATGGTACACAACAACTTGTCACCGTATGGGAGATCTTACTGTACCTAAACAACAAACAAACCACCTTCCTTTAATAGTTGGAACATGTACCAACCTGCCAGCAGTTCAATATCACTGGGGTAGGTATCCTTATATACTTTTGGCAAAAATTCTCCTCAATTCAGCAACCATAATTGAATGTAAAACTATATTGAAACTAAAACTAGAATTGCAACCCTAAATTCATTAAAACTCAAACCCTAAACAAAAAGCTTGCCTGATCACTTTGCACAAAAAGGGTTTGCTCAAATTTAACCTATTGTGAGCAAGATTTCTTCTGGCCCACACACTAATTTTTCTCAAGAATTCATCACAGTGCAAAATTTCACACATAATGTGTTAGTCAGTGACATGCAAATTGATTAGCATGGACAAAGACTTAAGAAAAGAGAGATAGATGACCCACACAAGAATTTTGTCAGCAAGTAACCAGAAAAGGGTCACTTCATCTACCTGTAGAATTCAAAATCTGTGTCTGACTTCTTGACATTGGATCTATAGCCCTTCTCAAAGTCTTTTGGTAGGATAACATAATGGTTCTTTCGCACAGCCTGCATTCCAGCCTCCTGATATATTGCAGCGATTTGCAACCATTGTTTTACCATGATCTTCTTGGCATGAGAAAAACACTGACCTCTGCTGTTCTGTCTCATTCATGGCCTCAAAATATGTGAGTTGTGACGTCTACTTTAAACACCTCACTTCAAAACAAGACAAAAAAGCAACTCAATATGTAATTACAAAACATGTCATCTGTGAGGCATGTGATGCTGAGAATAATAGATGAGGTGATCCAAACAGAACCTACCTCAGCTGCACTGATTTTATCAGGTCTGGAAACATAATCCTCCAGGTCTACTTCCTCACTTAAGTTCATCTTTGCTGTGCACCCCTGTGATTCACACCAGTCAGTAACTATCCACCATCGATGCTCTCACTATAATTAGATGCAAAGCTTTCCAAAAGACACAAGACTCTGTCAGTCACATTATACTCCCAGAAGATCTTGAGCTGCAACTGTATTTGAGCCAATATCAGAGAACCTCCATTGACCTCCCTTTGTAATTGCTTTATGACCAAACCCCAATAAGAAACTTCACATTTTTCTGAGAAGCATCAAGCTAGTGTCCGTAACAGTGAAATTGACAAGTAACAGAAAATTTGAGGAGAGAAGGAGTGAGGAAACAAACCTGGAAGATAAGGCGCTTTTGTCTCCGGTCAGGAAGTGGAAATTCTATATTATGATCCAGACGTCCTGGGCGCAGCAGTGCAGGGTCAAGTGTATCTGCTCTGTTGGTGGCCATTATCACCTTCACATTGACTGTCTGATCAAAACCATCCATCTGATCACCAGATACATTCAACTTTATTATGCAGCACACAAATTTTTTTGTTGAAAGCAAGCAAGCACTTCTGCTCAGACAGATCCTGGATCAGACTCTGCTTCTTGAATGCATGTAAATGCTGAAATTGAGAAGGATGCGCAAGACAATACTTCTTAAAACACTGATAAACAAACTTCCTTCCAAATTCTAAGACAAAGAGGGTTAACCTACAATACAAATTGCTAAGTCATAACAGTTCCTTGTCAAAACCCTTGACTTCAGACCTTTGATCCATTAAGGTCCAAAAAGTCAGAAGATAAATTGTGGACCTCAAACCCCCCCACAAGGCTGTTGACAAACAACTTGATGCGAGACGCTAAATACCACCTATTGAGCTCTGTCCGGCACATATTTCGCTTGTCTTCTTGCACACCTTTTTCACCTTGCAAGGTTCTGCATGAAACCATGCAACATGTTTTTCAATGTTCTGCAAAAAGAACATGAAGCTTCACGTGTTCTTCAACTCAATGTTCTGTGGTGGGGTGCCAAGTTTGAAACTCAGACCTTATCCCTGGGAGAATCAGGACCAACCACTGGCATACCTTTCGGCACTGAGTAGAAGTAATACTTTTTTGTACTTGTATAAAAGCAAAAGAAAAAAGATGAAAAAAAACGAAAACCTTGCAGCAGAACAGTGAGATTCTCCACCGGGCTGCACTGTCAGGTGCCGGACAGAGCTCAATGGGGGGTATTTGGCATCTTGCCAACTTGATCTGTACATAGACATGTGCTATGTGAATGTAGGTGGGGGTACCTGGTTCAAAAGCTCCATCAATATATGTTGCACCTCCCGATCAGCCCCAGTCTGAGCATCGAATTGAGCTGTTGCAATGGCATCAATCTCATCAATGAAAATCATAGCTGGAGCATTCTCTTTTGCAAGTCAAAATACATCCCGCACCATTCGTGGTCCCTGCACATGTCACCAAAAGTGAGTTTTCTGTGCTTGAATCAACCTGTTCTTAGAACCCTAGTTGCTGCAAAAAACTTGGCTTTCAGACTCCAAAGATATATGCTAACAGATGAAGATTCTATTTCAAAACATGGGAATGACAGAAATGGCAGAACTATGAGAAAGCATACACAGTGGTCACAGGGATTTGACCTCTCCAAGATACTTTTGCACAAACTCTGACCACCCAACTACATGAATGAAAGCAGCAGTTGTATGATGAGCAACAGCCTTGGCAAGCATGGTTTTGCCAGTTCCTGGAGGTCCATACAACAAAACTCCTCAGGGGGGGTCAATACCAATCTGCTTGTAGAGCTCATGGTGTGTGAGAGGCAACTCCACTGCTTCAGGAATCTCTTGCTTTTGAATGTAATAGCCTCCAATATCCTGTTTCCCTCCCATATCGAACAGTTCGAGAATTATGGCTGATACTATAATGATAGACCCAGATGTTGGATGAAGGCATCTATTTACCAAAAATATCCAAAGCAGACAATCCTTCTAACCCTAGCTTCTCATGCTGATTTAGCGTTGTCGCATCCACTCCAAGTGCTATGAAGCTAGAATACATCCCTCCATGCAGGCTCGCACAGAGAGAGAGGGAGAGAGAGAGCCAGTGATATGAATAATTCAGTTCCACTACACAAAGGAAAGGCATGGTCTGCAAATCGTGCAAAGCCTCTAATGCTCCCGATAACAGCTGAATACCTAGTGGCCAAAGCGGATTGCATGGTTTTCACAGAGAGAGAAAGCAATGCTCTTTACTTGCTGTTTGTCACCCCTGAAACCCTAAGTCCACGAAACATTCAGGAATTGGCAGAAATGATTGAGAATCCTGACAATTGAGGTCTCTGAAAAGACGCAAAACGAAACCTTTACTTTCTAAGCAATTCACGGGATTCCAATTGGACAAAAGTATAGCTTTGAGAGAGGGAGAGACATACGCTGTACGTCACATCCGGCTTCTATGACTGCGATAGAAGAGAAATGCTGGAATCGGCTTCCGGAGGCAGAATATCCACTAACGCATTCGAATGACGATGAAGCGCCACAGAAGAGGACGGTTTCAGACGCTCGCGGTTGATAGTACTCAGAATCTGCACGTAGTAATTGGAGCCCGTAGTGGAACCTACAATCCCGTTGTTCTGGTCCACCATCTCTATGAACTGGCCTATTACTAACGGCACCGACTGGATACGCTTGACCTCCTCTTGCGCTCTCAGAAGCTCCCGCTTCAGATTCTTCTGTTCATCCATAATGTACTCTTCCTATATGTCCGCGAACTCAAGCTGCCGTTGCAACAGCTTCTGCCGTGTGTACAGATCCTCTTGCTTCACATCTGTTCCTGCCATCACGCTAGTCTCCGGCAGAAACGTCTTCACCGATATCACCGGTGCAATTCCGGAAGATACTACACCCGATATTTCCATTTCTGGATCCATTTCTCCTTCTCTTTCTGTCACATACGGCACTTTCCTCTGTTTCTCTCTCTGTTTCTGTCTTTCTTGTCCTCGATCTGCTTGCGCAATTCTGTGCAAACAGCTAAAAATTCCACATAAATCTCGTAGCAAAATCACGCAACTCTCGCAACGACAAACAAGCGCGCAAGCGGGCTCATCATCGAGGAAGAAAGTGAACTGCAGTGGATGATTCTCATTTAGCCTCATCCACGGATGATAGATAAACTACGTGGTTTTTTTATCCCACACACCACGGGAATTTGTACTCTTGGATGATGGTATCCGTAGATGGGGTGCCTGGTCCAGACGGATGATTCTATTTTTCTGTCGTGTCTCAGGTTCATTTTTTCCTTGCGTCGTCAATCGTCGTCTTGGAAGATCTGAACAGTCCAATGTACCCTGTCCTTGGATGATAGAGGATTTTGGACCATTCGCTGGTGAATCCGGTGTTGCTTGTTTTTCGGTGTTTGTTTGTTGTGGATGATTCTCGTCTGGTGTCATCGACAGATGATATATAATGTGTGTGATTTCAATTCACATTACTGGATTTTGAACTCTTAGCTGATGGTATTCTTAGATGATAACGTTGTCCGGTCCAGACAAACGAGAGTTTTTCTGTTGTGTTCTCAGGTTCCTATTTTCCTACCGCTATCAATCATTGTCTTGGAAGATCTCAACCATTCAATGTATCCTTTCTTAGGACGATAGAATATTTTGGACTGTTCATTAGTGAATCGTTTGTTGTTTGTTGTGGATGATTCTCATCTGGTATCATCTATGGACCATAAATAACGTAGATAGTTTTTTCTTCACATTATGGCAGTTTGTACTCTTGGATGATGGTATTTGTAGGTCTATTGTCAGGTCCAAATGGATGAGACTTTTTTCTTTCGCATCTCAAGTTCCTTTCTTCTTCTTGTTATCAATCATCCTCTTGCAAGATTTGAATCGTCTAGTGTACCCCTTTGTACACACCAGGCACGTGAATTCTTTGTTGTCTACTTTTTGAGTTTGTCATTATGGATGATTTTCATCTGGTCTCAGCTACAAATAACAGATAACCTATGTGGTTTTTTTCCCACATTATGAGAATTTGTACTCTTGTATGCTGGTATCCATGGATGATAACGTTACTTTGGTCCAAACGTATGAGAGCTTTTTAAAATTGTCTTATCAGGTCTTTCTTCCTCACATTATCAATCATCATTTTTTGAACATTAGAACCTTCCCTTTCCACATGTGATACAAGATAATAGATTGTTCACTAATGAATCATTTGTTGTTCTTTTTAATGTTTGTTTGTTGTGGATGATTTCATCTAACGTCATCTACAAATGATAGATAACCTTTGTTGTTGGGGGTTTTTTATTCACATTATGAAAATTTGTACTATTAGACGATGGTATTCATAAATGCATTATCTTGTCCAAATAAATGAGATTTTTTTTTTCATATCTTAAATTCTTTCTTTTTATATTATTGGTCATAGTCTCAAAGATTTAAACCATCCAATGAACATGTAAACCAACTAGCAAAAATAAGACCGAACCTATTATGTTTATCACGTGGTTAAAGGAAATTTATATTCTTGTTTACACAAATATCCTTTCACATTTCTATTTTCTATGTGTGTCACATCACTCTCTTACAATGGATTTCACACAACCATAATCTATGGCCAAAATGAACTAGCACCCACTAGTGCACCAACATGGATGGATGATGGATTGATAGGACTTTTTTTTCTATCCCTATGCCATTTTAGGTTGCTCTTTTTTTTTGGCCCTTTCTTAGCCCTGATAAGCCTTGATCTCAGTTTTTTTTGCAACTTTATTTTCTCCCCGCCTACTTCCCAATTATTTTTCCCCATGATTTCAAAAAAAAAAATTGGAACTTTATTTTTTCTCCACCCCCCACCCAATTTTTTCTTTAAATTTTATTTTCCTTTTGAAACTTTTCCTGCCCACCCACCTACTACCCACCCATTATCCCCCTTCGACCTATTCACCTATATATTTAAATGAAAAATAGATTCTTCCCCTAATCACTTATAAATATAAAATGTGATGTTGTCATCTCCACCCACCTATCCCCATCTATTTATCTACCTACTTGCCCTTCCATCTTCCTTTCTACCAACATTTTAAGTAAGTACCTATTAAACCCCACCTACATGGCTACACCTGCCTACATGGTTGCCATTCCAATAGACCACCAATGGTTAGCAACAATGAGGAAAAAATAAAATGAAAGTATTGCATGGAACTTGGTCCTGTTCACTCAAAGAAATAAATAAGGGGACAAGTAAAATATTTGACACACCTTATATACGACTATTGCAAGTTTTTCTTAGATAATGTTTTCTTGGGGGTATTGCAAACCAAGTGGATAATCAAAACAATATAAATCTCAATTCAATCTAGATGCATTTAATGTATGTTGTACTCAAGTTCATAAAACAAAATATTCAATGAACATGCAATACCCCATTTTGGGTAACCCTAAAATAATTTGGGCTCCATATCATATCTTTTGAAACTTGAAAAAGGTATTGCATAGCCTTAACAAAACTTTGAAGGAATCCAATACCTTCATTGGGCTACATTGTAACACCATGGGCTAAATTATTTTGGTCCAAGCTATAATAGGGTTATTGCTCATTCCCTAAAAGACTCACTAAATGTGTAATACCCTTCTTAAGGTATCCCATAAATATATTGGGCTCTAGAACATATATTTTGACACGTGGAGGGGTATTGCATAACCTTATGAAAACCAACAAGGAAACCAATACCATCATTAGTTGTATTATATAATTAAACATCATGGATCTATGCTATTGGAGGGTATTGATCGTGGCCAAAACTATTCAATACACCTACAATACCTTTTTTAAGCTATTTGAGAAATACATTGGGTTCCATAACATATCTTTGAAACTTGGAGGGGTATTGTTAATTATTGGGAATATTCAATGCACATGCAATACCCCTTGTATTTCCTAAAAATCCTTTGGGTTTTATAACATGTTTTTAAAAACTTGGAGGGGTATTGCATTACCATGAAAAAATGTAGAAGGAAACAATATTCGCATCATATTGTTATAATATCCTAAACCATGAAACAAAAGGACATTATATATATATATATTCCATGTTCATGTTGTACATATTGATTCAAATAAATGAAGAAAAATGAAATCTTAATTATTAATTATAATCATAATAAAAATTTCACACATCATATATTACTGCAATTATTTTGTGTTATTACAAAATTATTATTAATAAATATGATTTTTTTGTTGTGGTGATAATTATCTCCTATAATTAAAAGAATTAAAAGAATTATATATTATTCTAAATTAATTACATTCATTATTCTAATTATGTTCTATTTATTTATTTTAAATAAATATTATTTCAAATTATAAATTAGGGATAATGCATATTATTATAGTAATAATTATTGCATTAATTTCCCAAACACTAGTGAAATGATTGTAAGAAAATTAAATGAAATTATAGCTATAAATTATGATTATAACTTACACTTTTATATTTTATAAATTTTAACTAATTTGTAGCACAATAAAATTTTATAATTATGAAAGCATTGTATGTTGGAAAATTATTATTTACTATATTAAAAAAGTGATAAATAAAATATTTAATCTAATTATTATAATTATAATTGGTGTAAAAAGATAAAATATGGATTTCAATTGAATTACAATAATTTTATGATTATTATTATATATTTTTAATTACTATTAGCATATTAAAAATTAATGTATATATTAATGTTTGAATAAAAACGATTTATTATAAATAGATAATTATAATTTCTAATTTTTAATTTTAAAAAATATTCATTTTAATTATAATTTTGAAATATATATTTTTGGATGATCGATGTTTGGCCACCCTTTCATATACCTTAATTTGAAACTAATATGCATTAATAAATTTTTGAACCATGCTTAACCAATCTATAAAAACAACATGTATACATATCTTAATGGATGTGGAATACATAATGTATCATAAGGCTTATTATACATAATTGTTAGTTATCATAACATAAAACACATAACTTACCTCATAGAAACTAGATTTATGTTATAGAGGTTAATGATTACATAATGAGTACATAAGTGTTAGTTACCATTTTTTTTCACTTTTGCAATTAATGGGCCATACAAGGACCGTCTAAGATGAAAATAATATGAAAGGTCATCCAATTGGAATAATGAAAAAATCAATAGTTGCAACATATTCATAACTAAGAGCAAAAAATGTTTGATGTGATTTTTAATTGCAAAAATAACAAAAGTTAATTGCAAATGACAATTAGTTGCATGTAATTACAAATCAACTAGTTACATTTTGGTTTTTTCTATTAGTGGACTCATCTTGGTTCATATGAACATCATATTTCAAAGCGGAGGTATAAAAAAATCATTGAACGTGTTAGAATTTTGTTCAATGTGGATGTTTTTCGCACCCCATTAGCCAAGATGTCAACAACAACAATGGCAACACGCAAAAGCTTGTGGTTGAACACTTATTCAATGAAGATGGTGAGGGTCCAAGGGAATTTTTGAAATGCGACAAACTACACCAAGTGATGGACAAGTTCACAACATTGTGTTCTCCCAACATAAGAAAGTTAATGACATTGTTTAAACATCATTTGGATAACAAAGGATACATTGACAACATTCTAGCTTTGAAGTTCATAATTGTTATGATTACATTTAGTATAATAGTTTTCCTATATAGACGTTTGCAGAAAAAATATTCCTCTTTGAAATGTCTATAAAAGGAGATGGTAGTGGTTGTGATTTGGTGAAAAGATGCAACCTAAGGGAAATCTTGAAACATGTTGGCTCTTATTTGATCATATCAAGCGTGTTGGATGGGCTTGACTTGCCACATGTATGATCCAATTTATTATAAAATAATGACGATTGTATTATGTGACATGTAATCAAAAGACATAAAAGTTCAAAGTGTTATGGGGTGGAAATTGAACAAGGTAATTGCCAAAAAAATTGTTATTGATCCAAATTTCATGGTAGATGGTGCTCAAGAAAAATTGGAACACGATACAAATTGTCTATGGCTTCAATGATCCAAGTAAACCTATTAATTTCATTAGAGTCGATTGATGGACAAACACACAAAGAAACATAAAAAGGCAAAGATGTGAAAGCAACGCAAGGCATTATGCTATGAATACAAGAATGCCATATCATTGGAAGAAACATATGTTTGGTATGTAGCCATTAGATGCTAGTGGTATTCCTTGGGTTGTTGATGGAGCTAGAGTTCAAGAGTTGGAGGATTGGCCTAATTTTTGGCGTTTTTGTGCGAAATAATGAGGATTATGAGGCATGCGAGTTTGACATCCCTTTCAAACTCTAAAACTGCATATTGGACCCTATGGTAATAGACATATGAAAAGGAAGTTGAGCTACATATATTGTTGTTTACATAAAATCACATTGGAATGGTTTATGAACATGCCTAATTGCAATTTGTCAAACTAGCTCACAACATCTAGCTTCAACATTTTGGGAATTGTGGAGCTTGTTTGTATGTTACAACATTATATGATTATGTTTGAACTTTCAAACAATTAACATTGTACCACAAATTCAAGAAAGGTGGTTGTTCCAAACAAAGACCTAACGTGAGTGAGCTTATTTTGCATTGAACAACCTAATCTAATGACTTGAAAAAACTTGTCAATGCAGTTCACAAATATGCTTTTTATTTTTCCTTCACAATAAAAATCCTACAATTGGAAGGTGAGGAGATATTTGGTTCTTGTAAATGGAAAGCAAATGTTTTTTAAATCATAAGATGATTCACATAAGCATGACGGGGTCAATTATTTTCATATATGTGTTAACCCACATACCAAGAAATAACATGAACAACCATCCAATAGTGTTGATCAACACAATCACATGGTTTTCACTATTGAAGGTGTTGAGGTCTTGGAAATTGCATGTGGGGAGGAGTATGGCATATAAAATGATCAATACCTACCTACCTTGCATGTTCAATGTTTTGCATTACAAAAATCCTCTTAAACAATATTACACTTCAATGATCATTTCCAATCCAATTACAATTGGTATTCTTGTTTTAATTTATTTTAATAGGTCATCTTAATTCACACGTGCACCTCTCAAGTTGCACAAGTTCTAGTTTTTGTTCGTGACATGAATTATTGCACGGGGGTTATCAAACCATAGGTATGTGATGGGTATACCAATTGTACCATAAATTTGGCATGTGCAAGAGGGTATGAACCTCACACAAAATGAGGTAAGATTTTTTTAAATAAGTAGGTTTTGTTGTTAATAAATGTCGATCTATCGAGCCTTGTAGTATATATAGCAGAAAAAATATGTTTTAATTACATCGACCATTTGTAAGTGTATGTGTCATGGCATGTAATGCCCAATGGTAAGACTATTCAATAGACAATCCCATTTAAGATGTTTAAACAATAAACCAATCAATGGGGAAGTTGATCATTTTCTAGAAGTGATTGTCAACCCACCATTGGAGGTTTTTGCCCTTGGATATGGATGATTCAACAACATTTTGTCTAGTGCCCCTACAAAGAGGAGGCAATATGAAATTACAATTGAGAATTTTTGAACTTGTATTTGCTTAGGTTTTGTGAGTGTGGTTGCTAGTTTGTTGGGTCAATGAGGGAAATGGGTGCCTTATAAGCACTTATAGTATGAATTACAAGATCTCATGTTTTGTGGGGAATTTGAAATTTTCATTCATTTCCCCACTTGGAGTTGTGATGAAATTTGTCATTTGTTGGATTGTGCCATAGTTTTTAAGTGTTGGTTCACACTTAGAAATGACATTCAAACATTTATGAAAAATGTGTAAAGATGTATTACATGAAATAATATAAATGATTTCAGTTTTCATTACAAAGGTTTGGTACTTGCCATGAGTTGGGATTTATATATTTTTTAATGTATTGAAAACATGCCCAATACTTGATATAATATTATTTTACTTTTAAGTCTTTGTAAACAATGTCAAACTTTTTGTTCCTTATTTTAATTACAATTTTAATGAAACAGTCTTTAGCCATAATTATTATATATAATAAGACAAAATGAAAGCATGATATGTCCAAAACAACCCTCCGGTGACCAAATAAGTGATGTGTTGAATTATCATTGCAACATCGTAGGAATAATTTTCACATGGCAACAATATTTTTTTGATGGCAATAGGAATATCATGAACCATCAAAAGTATTATGTCCACTTGGCAAGAACATTCTATAAAAGATTTTCTTTTGTTCATGAAATGGATCTCATATGTTCATAGCTCATGCTCACACGCTCGTGGTTCATGTTCACATGCTCACACATTAGTTACGTTGCTCTAAGCCCATTATTCAAGTTTTGGAAATTTCTAGAGGTTTGGTAAGGTTAGTGCCCCTTTGTCACTACTATAAGCATGTATTTGTGTAATGTATTTGTTTGATACCTGTTTCAAAAGCATGAAATACTTTCAATCGTTTCATTTTGATTATGTTCTTTGTACATGCAACTAGTTGAAGAAACCATTGGATTGACTAACAAACTAAAATATGCATCAGTGGACAGAACATGAGCCCAAACAATCTATCTCCATGAAGAAAATTAATTTTGATCGATAAAACCAGCCCCATTGATTGGATGAAATCCATGTATGAATCATATTCAATTACAAGAATATTGATTTTGATGAATGAAAGATGACCCAAATAAATGGAATTTTGCCTTGTTGATGAATGAAACAATTGGATGAACATTCATGATGTTTTGAGATGAACTTAATTTCATCCATGGATTATGGCCAAAAGTTGTATTTTGTCCATGAATTCAATTGGAATTCATCCACACAAGTTTATGAATGAAAGTTTATATATCTTCTAGTGGAATTTCATGGTCAAAATAAAAGTTTAGATGACATTCCATGGATAAAATTAAATTAATCTTGAAACAACATGAAAGCCATCCAATTATTTCATTCATGAACTAGGAAAATTCTCAACTAGTTAGGTCAATTCTCAATCATCAAAATTAGTGTTCTTTCATTTGGACATGATTCATTCCAATCGATAGGGCTATATTCAACTAACAATACATTTTGTTGGTCAATTTCACCCATCATCCATTCGGAGGATGATTCATTCTTGTACTTTCATCTCACAAAATAGGAATAAATCTCACATCACTTCTAAAGATGGAACTCAAAGAAAACATAAAAATAGCCAAGCAAATTGTATTTTATTTTTTGCCAGCATGCCCTTCTTTCTAGTCCTGCACCCATTGTTTCTTTGATCCTTACCATGGATGCTCCAGAATTTGCACCATCACAGGCCTTTTATGCAACCACCTTTCATGCTGTACATAGACTACATTCATATAATTTTGTTGCCAAGCTCTACATCATACCTACAACTGATGTTCAGCTCAAAATAATTCTAAAAAGGTCTTGCCAAAAAAAGAGAGAAATTTTATCCATATTTGCTGAAATTGTTGAGAATTAAACTCTCAATTCATTAAAAATTTCTTTATTGTCCCAACCATTGGGTTTTTATTAGAATTAACAGCTCAAGGGATACATTGCATACTTTTTCCTCAACTGTTGAAATTTTTGAAAATTCATTTTGAAGCTACCGAACCTTGTTTTCTAGAAAACATAAATACTTGGCAAAGAAGTACCCATAGCAATGGTAGGTACAGTATGCAATTGCTCAATATTTCTTGCAAGGAGTAATGGAAGTAAATTTAGTAAATGCAATCTTAGGCCAGCTTTACACTAGGAGTCAGGGCTGATGTTCAACCCAAATCAAGCATTCCTATTGGTGCAAAAGCTGAAATTGGCCTCAAGGGCTTTACACTAGGAGTCAAGGCTGAAATAGAAAAAATATTTTCAATCAGCCCCAAGTTACTAATAAATGCTGAACTTTATAGCCTTGTATTGACCCCAAGGCTGAAAAAAGGATACCACGGAATTTGGGAAGCCAATTTGCAACCCTTGGGACCAATGTTCCAACATTTAATAATACCCTGACGTCAATGTTCCAGCGTTTATTAGTAAGTTGGGGCCAACAAAAAGCCAAAAATGCTCAAAGTTGGCCCCAATTGTTTTGGGCCTTGACTCCAAAGCATGCCTTAAGCTGTGAGCTGCCTCTATGGCCAGAGATATCCTTGGAAATTTTACTTGTGTGGCCAGAAGTTGATGATAAATTTTGTCACAGTGGCCATGTACATTCACATGACTTTTGCACGTATCGCCAATTGGTGGCAGAAAAGCTTTACTTAATGTGACTGTTGTAGCCAACAAAAAAAAGATCTCCAGTTTTGAAGGTGAAGTTGGCAGGATTTTGGGAGGCGCTGGGCCTCAACAACATGCCCTAGAACAGTAAAAATAGCTTGCTTCTTTTTTTTTGTGGAGCCTGTTTGTAAATGACATTGTATGTGCAATTTTGACCATTCATTTCTTTTGAATTCAACTTGTCCAAATGTTGAATTCCTTTTTCCACCAATTGCAAATGCCCACCTTCCATCTACTATAATTTGTTTGGATCATGGAACTATGGTAGCTAAATCAAATGCTTAAAAAACACCATGATTTGAAAGTTGGCCGAATCTCATAAAATTGCACCGAATTTTTCATTTCTCACCCACATTACACAATTTAAGTACCAGAAGATTCAGATTGAAGTTCCCTACAACTCTAGCAAGTGGGATTTGTTTTAAAGTCACAAAATTCCAGCTATTGGGAGCTTATATGGTTGCAACTCCCTCCTGTCACTTGGCACTGCCAGTTCAAACAATTAAGGGTTAACTATGGCCGCCCAAGAATATTTCTTTCAAAAAGTTTTTGTAAAATACTCGTGACTAACTTTTGATCTTGATAGAGTCAAGAATGGGTTGGTGACAGTACGATGCACTGAAATCTGAAGTATCTTTTTGGTACCTGACTGCGTCACTGACTCCATAAATCTTCGATCTGGACTACGCCAGCAATGGACTGGGTCGCAATTGATTCCCAGCGAAGTGACTTGCGTGCTAAACCCACCAAAGCCTGCTTTTTCAACACATCCACAAATCATTTCTGTTGTATAAACGTGTGAGGCCCAGGAACCACTCATTGCTCCCAAGCGTGTCAGTCGTAAGTCTATCTCAGTGTTGGGGCCACACTTGACTTTCTTCTATAAAAACAGCCGCCCTATTTTTCAAACATTTCAGAATCGGAGAAACTCCGGTTCTCGATACACTTCAAATCTTCCAGAACTGCCAGGTTTCACAAAAGAATCAGTGGTTATTTGACTTTCTCAAATGTGTTTCGTGGACAATGGGTTATTTATCAGAAAAAAAAGGGTGTTTGGTGTTTTCTGAGAACCGCGATTAGGAGCGTGAAGAATGGCGGTGATATCCGGAAGTGGCTTGTTGCAGGTTTTAATACCCGCCCAACAATGATCTACATACACCTAGGTGTCCTTGGAGATTGCGTTTTTCTCTGCCCACACGTCATCAGTAGACTTTCCGTCCATATTAGGTAGGTAGCGGGGCCAGCCTTCAAGACGATTCCCTTTGTTTCGTGGCCTACAACCAAAGTTGAAATAGTCAGGTATATGCTTCTAAAGCTGGGAGCGCCTACCCTCATAATACGAGGTACATTCACACATGTCAAACCCATGTTCCCATGCCGCACCCACGGAGTCCAAGGGCGTGGGACCAAGCATACATATCAGATGTGTGTGTGTGTGTGTGTGTGTGGTATATACTTCCAAAATTTCCATGCTTTGTCTCAGTCACTGGATCCAACATTTTTGTATAGCAAGTCAATTTTGCAGTGTATCTGGAGGTAACCTTATAACGCATATTTTTTAATCCAGGAGCAGGGAGGGCATTTTGTTTCCCCCTAGTTTTTTGCATAATTATTGCAGTAAAAGACCCATTACCTTCACAAAATGTTTCTCAGTGCTGCTTAGAGTGTATGGTGCCTACATGTCGGCCAGAGTGAACTACCACCTACCTGGGAACCTTCTTTTTTTTTCTTTCAGTGAGGCCCCTTAGTGGCTATATCCAATGTGGCAAATGTTAAATTTGAACTCCCAAGGCCATTGCATCCAGGATATTCTTTCCAATTGTGTTCTGTAGCCAAACTGGTGATTGTCCATGCAAGAAGATTTAGCCAAATTTGGCTATAGACCAGGAATGAAAATAGAAAATTTTAGGTATCCTTTTATATATTGGCTACCTGCTGGAACCTACCTATTGTAGAGATCTGGCAATTTAATCTTTTCAAAATCTGGCGAATTTAAGATCATTTTTCTACAAAAGTCCTTCATATATGTCAAAATCATATTTTTCAGGTTACAAAAATGAGAAAATTTGAGAAACCAAAAATAAAAATAAAAATAAAACCCAACTCCTCACCCCCCGCCCAAAAAAAAATCAACCACTGGCCTTGATATAGTCTTTAGAATGGGATAGTTACAATAATTAGAAGCAACAAAAGAAATTTTGGGGTTTCTACCATGGTCCCAGCATATGGTATGGTGCTGGGTTTACCCATGGCCACACATATCTACACCATATCCACCTCTCTAGAACATACTTTTTTCCACTCCGCATTTATTTGTTACAACTGTCCATGTAGCTTCATTCTCCCTCAAGCTACTAGAATCATAGCCACCATTGTCAGCAAGTAAAGATTATTTCCCTGCAACATGATCTCTGCAATAAAGCTCCACAAGGACACTGGGTGAAATCAGCAAACAGGAAACGCGTAAAACAAGCATTGTCACGATAATGGAGCCTGGACGGAGCCAGTGAAGCATGTTTACCGATCAACGTTAAATAGTAAACTGTCTCCTCAATTCTGAGAAGGAATAGACTTGTGTCCAAGACAAATTAGTGATGGGGCCCGGAATCCGCAAAGCGCTTACTCTCTCATCAGTCGTGGCACAATCCTTCTAGGAGGTTCTAGGAGAGGAGAAAACAAAGAAGAAAGGTATGTGAGAAGAAGAGTTCTTGAAGAGCCTGGAGGATAAGCAAAGGAGTAAGAGAAGAGCGGGGTAATTTCAGGGAGGCCATTAAGTGGAAACGAATCAATATTCCAGAGAGCTAGCAGAAAAATCAGGTTGTGAGAACGTGTTTTGCAATGGAGACACTTTATAACGTGTATGCTTTTGAGAGGGCAAAGGACTCCTAGCAGGTTTTTGGAGAGCAAAAAGTGAAGAGGAAACATATAGAGGAGAGGAGTTAATGAATGGAATTTGACTTGTGGGAGGTATGGGAAATTCATTCTCTCACCGCAAGGGAAAAGGTGTTGATGTTTCACGAGGCCCAACAAGAAAAGAAGGAGATGTTATACCAATCCACGGTGTGATCAACACACCTTCAGTCTATGGTGAAACTACTCCATCAATGTCTACACAAGGCAACAATGTGGTGAATCCTCTTGATTTTATGATTGAACTTGTTTTGCACAAGTTTTTTTCTTGGGCTTTCTAAAAGCTACATGTTGAAATTTGATATTAGTTTATGAACTTCCTTGTTGTATACCAGTCGTTTTGCTTGCTTTTCATTCCATCATTTAAATCAATCGATATGAAATGAAGTGATATCAAAACAAATTCTTACATTTGCGACTCACTTTGCTATAACAAGTAGAATTGGTGAAAGGAAAATTTGTCAATTGGCATTGACTATGTTCACATATAGAATATATAAGGTTTGCAACTTTCAATGTAGATTGTCAGTAACTCTAAAATGGTCTATATTCAACAACGTAATTATTAAAGAATTCTCTTGTGAATATGTCGCAATTCCTTAGGAATTGGAGCCTTTGGTGGTTAGAATTTGTAGAAAACATAGCAAAATGAAAATCAACCATATTAGATAGTTTTCATTAAAGAATCCAAATTTTGAAAATTCCAATTCTTATCATTAGTCCTTAAATTTATTGGCATATATGCCATCATAACATTATGTGATGATATTTAATTTTTGAATTATATTTTGAAACTCATTTTGCATGTAAATCATCTTTTTTTGTGACTTTTTATTTTTTGAGATGAAACTAACAAGCCCAAAAAATTGAAAATATGGTTGTAGAATCAAAAGTTAAATTTAAATGATGTTGCAAGATGAATATGTTATTGTTTAATACATAGATTATTGTCTTGTTCTAGTTCACATTTTCAATTAACTATATCAAATATCATGATTGTACACTTGATGAATCTTGCATTTCTTTAACTTTATGTACAATAAAATTATTTTCAAGACTTATTTGATGAATCTTTTTGACATTTCTTTTTCTTTTCCTTTGCAGAGATATCCAGTGCATGATTTAAATCCCAATTGCACTTCAAAGAATCCGAATTTGACCATAATTTTTTTCCATGGGATTGCTTATGGGATTAATGATGAATGGAAGGAAACATGGACAACGCGATCCATTAATGGTAGAGAAAAATGCATATGCTGGCCACAAATGTGGCTCCCAAAAGACTTGAATGACAACGTTAGAATTTTGTCATTGTCATATGATTCTAATGTTGTGGCAAGTGTCCACAATGATGTGACTGAAATTGGCAAGAACCTCGTTCAAAGCTTGGTTATAAATTCAAGGTGTGACTATTTCTCTATTTATGGACATCTTTACTCCTTGCCATGTGTTTCAATTAAATATAATTTGTTGTGTTTTAACATCTTTGAATAAATTGTTCATGTGGGACATTATTGTGGTACACACCAAAACTTGAACATTGTGGAACTTTCAAATTCATTGAAGAGAACATGAAATGGTGCTTTCATGTTAATTCTCATGTTGAAAATAAATCATTAACAAAATATGTGTTTTCATTATCAAGCCATGGGAAACCAATTTGGTTGCAATGGCAATTTGTGATGGGAATTTTTTGAAGTTTCATCTTTGGTAATCAAACTAAGTTCAATTGCATACATAATTTACAAAAATTGAATCCAATTTGTAATTAGATTTAGTTTCAAAAATTATATATCTTACTTCTAATTTCTTCCATTTTAATATTTGAATATATTTTTCAATGTAACACATAAAAGATGATTTGTACATAAACACATGGAAGTAAATGTTTACATGCTTGTGTGTAATAACTTATTAACCCAAACATGGTTGGAACATTTTATAGGTAGCTTAATGAAGACATATGAAAAATGGAAAAATACCTACAAACAAATTTGTTTTTGACTTATGGCTTAGGTTGTTTTATTAAATTTTGACAAATTTCACCAAATACAATACATGATGTTGTGATTTTCTAAACACATGTACATCAACATACAAAATGTTACTTATGGATTTTGGTGCATTTTGTAGTTATCAAATGCTTTGGGACAAACCGGTGGCGATTGTTGCTTATAGTTTCGAAGGTCTTGTATTCAAAAGC
>Ga0209208_10001088_pt1 | contig 37850 bp, 29 predicted proteins | sample S1TSphfallax_3_FD_187694 | JGI IMG/M metagenome (GOLD analysis project Ga0209208, IMG submission 187694) | Host-associated microbial communities from peat moss isolated from Minnesota, USA - S1T2_Fd - Sphagnum fallax MG (SPAdes) (version 2) | ecosystem: Host-associated > Plants > Peat moss >...
ATGGATGCAACTTTTAATGGTATAAACCTCTAGGACATAAATGTCTATGGGTTTTCACTAAATGCATTGTTTGGATCATTACAAACATGTACATAGTTAAACTTGACAAATACATTGTCATAATAATGAACAAGTACATATGTTCAATAATATTACCATGTGTCAAATAATTATTAATTGGTTCAAACTTTATAGATTCAAAATTAACATTTCCAACAAGTAATGGTTCAGGTTCATTGTTTGAATAGGTTCATCAGCAACCAGGTCACTATGGTTAATTAATATAGGTTGTAAAGTTTTATCTTCAATAAACATGTATGGTTTCAACTTGTCAATGTTGACAAGGATTGGGTTGGGATCAAATCTATCAATGGTGATAAGTAAAACAATATTATTGGGCAAATAATATTGGATTTTATATGACCCAAAACCATTGCCTTTGGAATTTCAAAACATGTTTAAAAACAACACTTAGAAACCATAACACATAGTTTCAAAGAACCAATTTTGTGACCATAGTGACCTATTCCATTGGTTAAAAACAATTGGATCTTATGCAATCAACTTGTTCTCTTATAACTTTAACTCTAATAGTCTACTAATTAAAATTCTAATAGGTTTTAGACCGACACGTTCATTAAGTTTAGATGGTAACATGTACTTTGTAAGCAATAACGAATGTAATCCATACACAAGCTAAAATAGGGTGTGACCTTTTCCAACTTTGTAGGTGGTTTGGTATGATAATAAGACTATGGACGAGTTTTCATCCTAGTCATTCTTGTTTTCATTAACCAATTTGGTTAGTAAGGTTCTAAAAAACTTGTTTGTAGATTTAGCCTATCCAATTCCTTGTAAATAATAAATAATAAAACTAGTAGGTTTAAGTATAAAATGGTCAATAAGGTATTTGATCGCATTGTTGATAAAATGGGTGCCTTGATTGGTCATGATTGTCAATGGACATCCAAATTTGGTATATTTGTACAAAAACTTGGCAATTATTGCAACAATATTGGTGTGAAATGTTCGTGCTTCCACCCACTTTGTTACATAGTTAGTAGTCACTAGAATGTATTATTTGCCTAACAATCTACTTACAAGTTTAATAGGTTTAATAAAATTCAATCCCCATTTTTCAAATGGTTATTCAAGTAAAATAGTAACCAATTTGGCCATGTTTTATGTCAGCATGTTACCTGTTCTCTGACATTTGTCACAAGTTTAACAATATTCATGGACATTTTGATTCATCATTGGCCACCAATATAACATCCAAGATTTTTTTCATTATAATGCCAAAAGATAAATGTCCTCGTGCAATTCCTCCATGTAACTCTTGCAAGACTATGGGTACTTGTTTTGGTTGCAAGACTCAACAAAACCTATTATCTTGTCCAAATTTATATTGTACCCTTTTTTGAAGCACAAATGGTTAAGATTTTTGGGCTAAATATTATCTTTGTGATGTAATAAACCTTTATGGCATCATTCATTCTAATAGGTACTCATAAACATTTTGTAACCACTCAAGTTGTAATGTGAATAGGTGAGCTAGCATCATAGGTTCGATCAAATACTTTAATAGGTTCAGTCTGGTTGGATAACCTACTTAGTGGATTAGCCATTAGATGGGGGTCTACCAGGTTTATAAACAATCTTGAAATCGTATTTTAGAAATAATAAGAGCCATATAATTAACTTGTCATAAACTTGTTGCTTGTTAGTTAAATATACTAAAGTCGTATGGTTGACATTAAATGTGAACATGTTGCCTAATAGGTAATGCCTAAACTTGTGTAATGCACAGACCATTGTTAAAGCCTTTCTTTTTGCAGTGGTATAGTTCATTCAACAAAATTGAACAATCTTAATGAATACATAGCAAGTTGATCTATTTTACATGTTGGGTTTTTGGTCAATATTACTCCTATTGCTAGATGAGATGCATCAATATGAACAAGAAACTATAGTTCCCAAATAGGATTAATGAGTATAGGAGCAGGAATGTACTAGTTCTTGATGTCTTCCCAAGTGATTTAACATTCATTAATCCACTCAAATACTTTAGTTTTCCTAAATAACTTGGTAATTGGTGCCATGATAGAAGCAAAAATTTTGATGAAATGTAGATGCAAGGTAAAATGGCTCACTTTTTGTGTCATAAGTTAAATTCTGCAGGGGTGTTGTGATTGGAAGCTTTATTATTATGCAAATATATTTCAATTTGATCTTAAGGACTTGGGTTTAAATTGTCAACTTGATTATAAATATGAATATATAAATTGTTTTGCATAACTCAGTAAAGTAAAGATGTTATGGACTTTGGAAGTCAAAGTTTTGGAGTTTTTTTACTAGCAACAATTTTTGTATATGAACTTTGAAATGATTGAAATATTCATAGTATGTTATATAAAGAATTGGAATATGATGAGTATTTTTTCTAAAAACACAAGTCTGAAAAGATTGACATCATATGATTTATAATTTTTTTGTTATGGACTTTTAAATAACATGAAAGTCTTTAAAATTCATAAAATCCATAGCTACCTCAAATTAGGGTTTCCTAAATTTTTTTTTATAGAGATACATAATATAGGGGCCTCCAATAAGGTATGCATTTATTTTTGAAAAATAACATAAAAATTGAAGGGTTTTTTGGTTTGGTTAGTCTTTGACCCAATCAAACTTGTCAAATATTGAGTTTCTATCCTCAAGGTTATGAACCACTTTACCTTGCATCTACCTTGAAACATTTGTAAAATTGTGCCATTCCATTGAACACTTGAATTTCTTGAGGTGTTTTGGGTACTAGCATCTTGATTAGAGTTTCTATTTTTTAAAAATCAAGTGTCTTCCCCTCTTTGGAAACTATGAATCCTAGAATAATTCCACAACAGACCATATATGCACATTTTTAAAAATTTAAACTAATGCCTTACTCTTTGCATTTTTGAAAACATTTTTTGAATTTTGCTAAGTGAGTGGACATGTCATTGAAAATAGTAAAGTCATCTAAAAAGATCTTCATGAATACATTCATGTATTCATAGAAAGCTTTGGTGACTACCTTTTGATAGGTTGATGGTCCATTTTTGACCCCAAAAGGCATTACAACCTATACAAAAGCCCCTCAATCAATAACAAAAGTGGTTATTTATTGGTCCTTTGATCTTATAATAATTTAATGGTATTTTAAAAAACCATTTAAAAATGTATAAGTTCATGTCCGGCTATGGTATTAATAACTTCCTTAATAAACGACAACGAATATGGATTTTTTTTTTGCGGAAGCATTAAGCTTTGTAAAATCCACACAAATTATGAGTTTCTCATTTTTCTTAGGCACTACAACTATAGGTGATAACCAAATAGCCTCTTCAACATGTTTAATAAAACCTACAATAAGCAATTTGTCAATATCCTATTTGATAATAACTTCATAATTAGGATTCAATAGCACCTTGCTTGATGAGCAAATGGTATCGATGTGTCTAACTCAATTTGATGTTGAATTATCTTATGTGGTATGCATTTCAAGTCTTTGTAGGTCCACACAAAAATTTATTTGAACTCCTTCAATAATTGAATCAATTGGAAATTAACAAGAAGTTTTAGATCAACATTGACTTTAACTTGTTGCAAGTTTTTTTCAAAATCCAAGTTGATCTTCTTCTATGATAATCCATCCAGCAATGCAAAGATTTTGAATTCTTATCCAAGGAGGCATCATGTTAATCTCCATTTATCCTATTTTAGGTTGAAAGAAAATCTATGGAAAATGTTGCTTGAAAGTATCAAGAGTTGTAGTTACATGAACAAGTAATATAAATACCAATTCAACATGTACATATACCTTTTAAACTAAATTTGGTCCTTATTGAAAATAATCATGGTTTAGTAGTAAACATTAAATCTTTTTATTTGTCAAATATTCATGGAAAAATAACATACTAACACTTTTGGACATTTAATTGGTGTTCCAAGTTTCTTAGTAATAGGTATAGTTCTAATTGTACCCATTCCTTGTATAATGATAGTATTGTTGCCCTAATCATGAGACACTTTAACATTTCTAAGCTAAGGACGACCTAACAACATAGAGTAGCTAGAATCCAAAACACTATTTTATATCACAATAAAAGTTACTATATAAGAAATTCCATGGACAAGGATCCTATGATCTTTGATCAGACCTAAAGGTTTAGTAATGGTTTGATTGGCCATGTGTAAGTTACAGGGTGTTGGGTTTGGTTTTAATGAACCTAATTGCATTTTCAATTTCTTAATAAGGATATTTATTCTAGAACCACCATCTAAAAGAATGTCTTTTATAAAATTATTTTTTACTTAAACTTATATCATTGCCATTTGATGAATAACGACTACTGAAGCAACTACCAGTTCTTGTATAATAGGTTTTGATGGTATTAAGTTTAAAATGTAGTGTTAATATTAGGTATTACCTTCAACAATTATCCCAAGTTTAATGTATACTTGGTCTCCAAGACTTGTTTCCTAATATCCTTTAAAATTTCTTCTAAAGTCTTTTATGTTGTAACTTGTTCCTTTGTCACAAGTTGCTAATTTACATCACCAGTTCAATTGTTTTCCACTGGTTGAGTTATAGTGGAGTTATTAGGCAATCCAACCCAATTATTCCGTAGTGGTTTTTCATTGGTGGTAGTAGGTTGTTTATTAGTTCCACCATGTTGTAGTTGTTTAATAGTTTCAATAAATGAATCATGTAGATCCTCTTATTGTTGCTAATTTTCAATTCCTTTGGCTTTAACTTGTTCTCTTTCCTTCAACATTTGTTATTTTGGTTATTGATTACGAGTAGTAACAATAGCCACCACATTGACTAGTACATTGTCAAGTTAGGCAGTTTAGGTGTTGTTGTAGCATTAAAATTAATTGGTTTAGTTTTAAACATGTTTTGTACCTCAATCTTCTTGGGACATTCTCTAGATTTATGTTCTACACTAAAACACATTATGAAAGGATAATGAACAGGTATTTTAATTGGTTTAGCAAGTTGAGTTTTTATTTTTGCTACAAGTTTTGTAGTCTTAATTGTGGCAGTTAATGCAAATGGTACCTCTATTTTCTTGTTATGATAGGTCTTAGGTTTGTAACTTGTTTTACCATAATTGGTACAAGTTGATGTGATTTGACTATAACAACAAGTACTACTAGTTTGGTTACTATATTAGCCTCTGGTGCGGTTAGTGAAACATTGTAACTCAAATTAACAAGTCCACTTTCCTCACATATTATAGCAGCTTCCTTGTGCTCAATCGAAGTATCTTTATTCATACTTGCAATTTCTAATATCAAATAAAGTAATAAACCTATTCTAAAAATAATGGTGAGGAAAACATATGTTGTTTTAACATGTAAGCAATTTGCTAGTTTCAACAAACGTTCATAATAAACTTCAACACATTCAATGGTTTGTTGTTTTATGTTTCACAATTGCATGTAAACCTTCACATTATTTTTCACTATTCTAAAATGCTTGCAAAACTCATGCTCCAACTCTTCAAAATACAATTTGGATGGTTTTGAACAATTTTTTCTCCCCAATCAGATATATTATCTTAGAGAGTAAAACCAAACAAGTTGATGATGTCAACTTCCATATATACTTTCACCATTAATTTTAATGGCCTTCTTGAACACTTTGATGTGAGCATCTAGATTAGTGTCTTTGACATAGGTTGGATATTATAGGTTCTTGTAAGGCAACTTGGTTATTAGTTATAGTATAAGTCGTACAATAGGTTGTTGATACCACGGTGGTTAAACATGTGTGGGTTAGGTGTTAGACATTTGTAAGATCCAACATGTGGATTAAATGGTGGTCCTCCAAGCAGATTTCCTCTTAATGAACTTCCTTTAGGTGAATTTCCAAATTATCTTCCATCCAATGGTTGGTGAATAGAACTTTTGGGTACATAAGTTGGTAAACTACTCTTAACATGTACAATGGTTGGAATTGGTATAGTAATAAGTTGTTGAACAAGTTATCTATCGTTACTGGTCACTGGTTGAACCATTGTAAGAAACTAATTTCCAACAAAATGTGGTGTAAATGTTGGTGGTACAATAGGATGTTTAGGTATTGGGTACACATATTTAGCTACATAACCTGTATAATTTTTAAAGATCAAAGGATGAAGTCCTTTTAGTCCAACTGGGTATACTAGATACAAATTAGCATCTAAAGGAATAAAAGGGGGTATGACATTATATCACATCGGGTATGTTGAAGTAGGTAACATGCTGGTTTTGCCTGGTACATGTACTATTGTATAACCTATATTAGGATTCATGGCTTGGGTTCCTAACACAGACACATTGGTGTTGTTATTGGAGTGTTTGGAATAACAAGTTGATGAACATTCATCAACTCCTCCCTCAATAATTACCTTATCTATCATCAACAAATGGACAACGGTTGAATAGGTGTCCCACCTATTGATAATATGTGTAGGTTACAATTCCAACACCTTGGTTTCCTCCTAAAACTAATATATGGGGTGGTATTTGTGATCTTTCCCTTTGACCATGTACTAATTTCATTGGCCAGGTGCCTTGTTGGTATGTGGTTTATTGTTGAACAATTGTCTTACATAAGGTTCAACAAGTTCCAAATTTGGTATGGAAATTGATTGATTATAAAGTCTTTGATGGATGTGACAAAATTGTTGGACTCATTCCATCTCCAAATTAGTGGGCACCAAATTGATATTGGTAATTAGTGGTTGGTTTTGAAAACCAATAGATGTTGCAATTGGTGTAGGTACATTGATTTTGGGTAAATAATAACCTAGGGTTGCAAATTGCCATGGGGTGCAAACAAGGTAGTATAGACAACTCATGGCTCCTTGTTAAAAAAATTACATGTAACCATGAAAATAGTTTAATGTATTGAAAATATAAATTTTCTTTGGTCTAATAATTAAATGATGATAATCTTTCATTTTATATTTAAATTTTTGAAAAACCCCATTTTGAAAGTAGGATTAAGTAGAACTTTTAAAAATGTTTATACTTGCACAAAATGTCCCATCTTACAAAATGGGCTACATGTAAATGAAATATTATTATTTTAAAAAAATCAATTTAGTGGAGTTCTAAAATATACTTATGTATTATCAAATTATGGATGTTATAATCATAATATATCAAATTATTAATATGAAATAGGTTTCAACATCGTTTTTACCCAATTAGTTTCAAACATACTTTCAACCTACTTTTATGATACCAAAGTTGTTCAAACTTTGTATTCAACTTCTTGTAAACTAAATGTAGAACCCTATGGTTTCATATTTATACTTCAAAAATATTTGAATCTACTTTCTTGTGTCCATATCAAAAATTGTTTCATTTTTTAATTGGATTTTGAAAAGACTACTTTTCTTGTTTACTTTACCTTGCTTACACTTCATGGTTATCTTGCAAAAATAACTTCATCAAACAGTTGTACATGCTCATGATTGTCATCATGATGAACCTTCATTGCCCAAGATTGGGTTAATGTTCATGGTGTTTCTCGATGAGTGGTTGAGAGTGTTATTGGGTTTCTTTGCACAACCGCTTTTGCTACATTTTGATGTGTTTCATTGGCTTTTCCCCTTTATGTTGCATCCATGGTTGGTGCATTCACAAGTTTGTTCCCCATAGGTTGCACTTGTTATTCATCTTGCTCTTTTGCAAGTTCTACATTAGGCTTATGTGTAACATGTTATAGTTGTTTTTTAAGACTTTTAGTGACTATTTTCGACATTTTCTAAAATCAACAAGTTCCAAGAAAGCCTTTACATTAATTTTGAACATAAAACTAAAATGACCCCTCTTAGCAATCAAATTTACTGTAAAAAAATTCTTTTATAGTTTGGGCACTAATTTCATTCAAAAACTTTACACTAACCTCACCCTATCTCCTAGTGTTTTCAAACTAAATCAAGATGCAATGATTTTAATCTTAAAAAATACACAAAATCAAGTAAAGCATGATACAAATCAAAATTTCAAGCATGATTACTTTTGAAACCTAATATATTAAAACTATTGAATCTAACCAACAATTCTAAACATGATTGTTTCTAAAATGTTAATGAGTTTTTTCTATTCCCATTGTTTTTTTTTAACTTTTGATTTTTCCCAGCAACTAGTTCCCAAAATAACTAACAAATACGTTTAAACTAACAAAACTAAAACTATTTATAATTATTAAATAACATGCACTCAATTTTCATAGCTTCAAGAAAGTTTGTTGAAAATAAACTTTTCATGTTCCAAAGCGAAAATGAAACACAAAGGATCAAAAATAAAATAAATATTTCATTTCCTTCAAGTTTGTCCTCTTAATCTTATACTAGCTAATTCAAAAACCAAATAGTCATAATTGACCATTTAAATAGTCAATAGTTAGTACTTAAACTAACAGTCCAAATTTTCAAAAATTATACCTTGTTTCACTACCTATTCTGCCACCTATTTTACAAACTATTGATTAACTATCTTGTCAACATAACTACTAACATGATTTAATGCTACATGTCAGGTTTAGTAACTATATGTGTTAGGTGAAATAACAAGTTAGATCACATGTTAGTTTAGCAACATGCTTAAATTTATAATTTGTTAAGTCACTTGTTATTAAATATGGGTAACAAAAACCATATTAGATTATCAAACAACTTTATTAATTATTAACATTACACATATGTTTGTCAAAAATTAGATTTAATGCATTAACATTGTTTTTGATCTTTTGAAAGTCCCAATTATCTTTCATAAGGGGTGTTTAATAGAAATCACTTGTGATGATAACATTCACACCATCCAAAAAAAAAATTTGAATATGTTTTATGGACTTTAACCTATTGTCTATAACATTCAACATTCTAGCACCATCAAGTGATATTTCATCTATTATAAGTTGTAATTGTTCATATTTGCATGTAAACTTATTTAATGAGTCTATTGATAAGTTTGGTAAACTAAATAAAAATTGTTGGATAGGTATGTTCAATGTTGAATGTATTATTAAACCATCGATAATGAAAACAACTTTACTTATTAATGCCATAAATTAAGCTTTGATTTTTGTTAAATCATAAGATATGTTTTTATTGTATAATCATAATAATCCTTTTGTATTGGGGTATGAGATTGGGTAGCTAAAAATAAATTTAATGTTTAAATTTTCATCATATTGTTGACAATATGCATCATGCCATGTTACATTAGTTCCGAGTTGCAAATTTTTTGAAGTTCAAAATGGTGAATATAATAGAACTAGTTCTTTCAACCAATTCTCAATACAATTATATTTATTATAATTTATAAACCTAGCAATTTTGGGTTTACAATGTTTTGAAATCTTTTTTTTTTCAGTGTTAAAAAAAATTTGAATTCTACTGGTGACAAAGATCCATATTGATTAAAAAAATTAATATATTTGTTTAAAATATTATCACTAGTAAAAATTTGGGTTTTGCAACTGTTGTTTGTAACTAAAACTTAGTTGCATCCAACGCATGCAACTACAAATTCGTGTAGTTGCTTAAGACAAGTTGCACATGACATTTAGTATGCAACATGTATACGGTGCTAATGTACGTGTTCATCCATATGTATCAATTCAAATGTAGTTGCACCTTACATGCAACTATCCTTGCAACTATAGTTCAATTAATGTACGAGGCATGTTTAAAAATTAAATGAATTACTTGTGGACATGTGTCACTTTTAAATTATTTGTTTGTTTTCAAAATAATTTTTTTATTGAATTAATTTCAATCATTAAAGTTTTTGCCACAAGGATGATGACACTTGGCACATATGGAACATTCATTGACCATTTGACACATGTTTATTTTTAAACACCAATTATATTGTGACATGTGGCAATGAAGGTTTAGATTTATTTTATTTCAAAATATTAATTAATGAAATCTAGATTGTCCAACTTAAGCTTAATAAGATGTTGACGCGTGGTACCTAGGTAGGTAGGCAATTATTACACCTTATTAAGTAGGTAGCTAGGTTTACTTAAGTATGTAAGTAGGTTGAAAGGTGGGCTTAAGTTGTATAGGTAGGTTTAGAATAATTCGAATTTATTTTTTGGTTTGACCATTTAATTAAGGTCAAGCTTTTTTTATTAGCTCATCCCATTGACACATGGTACTTGGTTTGTGAACAAGGTTATTGCACCTAGTTATATAGTGTACAAAATTGGATTGGAAGCCAAAAGATATCGGATAAAAAATTCCATTGCATCATCAACATAATTGCACATTAGATTAACTATTATATTGAGGTAAAATTGCCTAGGGAGAGCTTTCTTATTTTTGAATGTCAAAACAAAACTTGAAGCCCTTTTCTTGGTGCATTTAACACACTAAGAATTGTCATAAAGATTATTTGAAATGAGAAAGTTATGGCCCCCAAAAGTATAAGGGGTCAATAACTCAAGAAAACAAATCATAAAAACCAATTCCCAAACACCCAAAAATTTCCTTGTATGTTGTTATAAAGTTCCAAGATGATTTATAGAATTTCAGGTGGTGCTCCTATAACACTTCAAATCGTTTAAAATGAATAAAAAATTAAATAGTTATGAGTTTGAAAATAGGAGTAGAAAGAAAAAAAAATCTTTTTTTTTGGTAAGTTGCAAAGCTTATTTTTCTTCTTGTTAATTTTTCATTACTCCTTTTCCTTTGCATTTAAAAAATGATTATAAGTTTTTTTAACAATTACAATTAATTATAATGAAAATATTATTTTAATCTTATTACCTAGTTTAAACTAATAATTAGTTTACGATTTTCGGGTACTTGTAGGTTAACTAACGTAGCCTACTAACCATAGGTATATTAACATAATTAATAATATAAAAAATTTATTAGTATAGTAGAATTACAATTATTATTCTAATATTATGTATAACAATAATTTAGAATAGTTATTTTTATTAAAAGTAGTTTAGCTAAACCCTATATATATAATACAATTTTAATATCTCTGGTTATGTATAATATTTAAGAATTGAAAATATTATAGTATGAATTGATTATGAATATTAATAATATTCATAATACATAGTAATATTGATATTAATCTACACTCTATCACCAAGGAAGGTGGGGCATTCAAAAAAAATTGTGGGCACAAAATTTTGTTGATTTATTTGTTTCATTGAATTTAAATTTTATTGAAAAATAAAAAATAAAATTCATGAATAAAATAGAGTAACAATTATAAAAGATCTACATGCCAATTTTTTTTATAAAAAATAATTAAGAATGATTTTTTTTTTTCAATTTTACAATACATATTATCATATTGATTAATTATGATTAATTCTATTTGTTCCATCGAATTTACATTTAAAGAAAATTCCAAACGAAATATTTTTAAAAAAAATTACATCTTGCCAAAATATATATTTAAATATATTTGACAAATAAAATTTGAAAACTTGTAATACATATTTAAACCATGGTTAATTTAACCTAATTTAATTTAGTTTAGCCATAATTTATTTATTTTAACTTAACTTAGCCATATTAGTTTTAAATTAATTTGATTTAGCTTGATTTATTTGAACCATAATTAACCTAACTTAATTTAACCATGGTTAGTTTAGGGTAGTTTTAGTTAACATGGGTTTGACCTTAATACTAAAGGTAAATCATATTAATATACATAACCTAGGTAGATATATTAAGTATATCAATTTAAACATGTATTAATTTAGGCCATTATTTATATGACACATGTCTATGTTATACACATTTAGTTGAATGTTAATTGCACACACAACCATATGGCCCAAAAATTATACAGTACCAAATTTGCAATTGTAAATTGATCGATATAATTGCAAACAACATCCAATTGCATAGTGATTGCTTGCAAACAACATGATTTCTACTAGTGTATATCGATAGATACATGTGTTATTTCATATAATGCAACTTGTGGTTTTGACACAAAAATGCATTCTTTAAAAGGAAAAACATTAATGAATTGAAATGTCCCAAATGAATGATACAACGGTTTAAAAAACACTAAATAAACAACAAGTTGAATAACTATTTATTGAACATTGAAAAAAATTATTTAACTTTTGAATTCTTGTATTTGCATCTATATTATTTGTAATAGATTTTTGTATGATAAAATGTAGTTTTGATGTTATTGATTTATCTATTTTGTCATATATGATGTGCAATATGATGTGGTTGCATATGGGTCTAAAAAAAATTGAATATTTGTATTTACAAACCACAAATGAGTAGCATGTGTACTAAATGCATTAATTTTTATGTTTCTAGGAATTCATTTTTAAAAAAATGTGCAACTTCATTATTTTCTTTTTCAAACTTAATATATATGTATTTTCATCAAGGGTCAAAAAATTAAAAATAAAAAAAATGACATATCTTCATTTTCTTTTAAATCTTAAAAGAAAAATTGTTTATGTATGGAGGTATTATTATGAAAATGGATAAATCTCATCTATTTGAAATGGTTTTAATTTTTTTGTTTGACACATGAGAGGTAATGGATAATGAAATCTATAAACAACATTTTTTTACATGTATGCGTGTGTTGATGTTATTGTGCATTTTGCAATGGATTTGGTAATAATGATATGTCACAAGAAATATACATGTTTAGAAACCGTTCAATTTTTTCATTTGTGTGCATTCATACATAGGTGCATATTCAATCCATAAAAATTCATGGTCATGTTTGCTTTCATGATTTTGGAATTATGTAACAAAATTAATTTAAAAAATATGCCCAAAAAAATAGTGGTCTTTTGTCATAAGTTTATTAGGAAAAATATGTTGTATGATCGTAATATTTGGCACATGTGACAAGGTCATTTTGTATTAACTTTGCTATATGAAAATATTGTAAATCTTTTATTTTACTTGAAAGATTTAATCTCAATGCATGTAATGTGTGCAAAGCTTTAATCTTTTAGTAGATGAAAATGTGACAAAGAATGTTGGATGACCAAGTTGCCTAATCATTGCAAATAAATTCTTTTGTAACCTTTCAAAATAATCACGTGAATTACATAAGCTTTGTAATCACGATAACCTAGGTATGATTTGAAATATTATCTAAGTTTGGTTTATCACATACACAAAACATTTTAAGGTTTTACCACATATTTTTCCCTTTTGTATTCACACCTAACCTAAACCTATAACTTTATGTGTGGAACTTTTTTTTTTTTAAATTTTGAAAAAAGGTTATAAATATTGGTTGAAATATCCCCAAATTTATGAAGTAATTCCCATTGAATTATTTATTAATATGAAAAACATTTAAAAATTTGTTGAAGTTGGCCATAAAATAATGTTGAAAAATTAAGTTCCTATGAATGTTTATCTTTAAATTAACTTAAGAGGTGAAAATGTCAACTTGGGCAATGAAATATATATTATTATCATAACCCATTATTTTTTGAGCTTCCAAAAAACTATGGATCATCGAGTCTATTGGTGTACAATGTATTTTTTTGTACTATCTTATTCATGGGTATACATAAGGTTTATTTTCAATGATATTACATAAACAACTTGTACATATGTATGATGTGTAGTTAGGTTTTATTTGAATTCGAAAGTATGTAGAAAGTTAAAATTGAAAATAAACCTTATGTATAACCATCTAAATCCATGTGCAAACTAAACAAACTTTTCCATTGATAATGAATGGTAACATTCAAATCTTTGTATAATGGTGTTTCAATTAAATCTCGTAAAGTAATCATCACCATCTTTGGATGAACATTTTCTATCATATAAAGGCGATTTGCATTCAAAATGCCACTTTAAAAACACACCTATTGTAGTTCATCATGTGTTGAACATGGTAATATTGAATGAATTTGATTCATGTTTGTGAGGACATTAATAACATTACCATGCATTTTATATTGCCCATATCTATGTAAATTTATAAATTTAAACAAAAGCAAGATGTGATGAAATAAGATGTTCTTTTAAGTGTGTTTTTTTAAAAACCAATGGAATGATTTTGTTGCTAGAAATTATTTTTGGCACTTGATACAGAGAAGGTTTATTTTCAATGATATTATGTAAACAACTTGTACATATGTATGATGTATAACTAGGTTTTACTTGAATTCAAAAGTATGTAGAAATATATTTTGATAATTTGTTCCAAAAACATATAAATTATTTTTAAAAACATAATCATTCCTAATTAAAACATGGAATTATGAAAACATTTTGGATTTTTGAATTATAAATGTCACTGTCTACAATTTGTTTTGCATTTTCTTTTATATTGACATTATGTTTTGTTTTATTTTATTTTATTGAACATCATGTTTTGCAAAAGAATATTGTCTAAAAATTGGTTGTTTCATTTCTTTTTAAGTGCATTCACTATATAATGATTAAATCTTGTCATATGAGTTTTTAGTATATATGTATTTCATGTGATGCATAATTTATGATCTTCTTCTTTTAATATTTGGAACCATGTTAATGAATTTCAGTGTTTTCTCCAAAATAAGTAAGATTTGGACAAATATCTTACAATTCAAAAATATTATTATTATAAAGTGTCTAATCAAAATAAAATAAAAATCTTGTTTTAAACTAAGATTAACAATTAAATTTTGGAAATGTTCCATTTGAAGTTTATATATTTTTTGAACTTTGGTTTTAAACATTAAGGTGGATGGACTAGAAAAAAACTCATAATTAATAGGAAATTTTTACTGTTTTTTATTTTTTATAAATATTGAATACAATTTTATTTATTTTTTAGTAATATGTGTATTGCAAGAAATGTTGAACAAGGAAATAATATATTGCAATTGTGGATTGTAATTATTTTTCAAAATTTCCATTAATATAAAGTCAAAATTTTCATTCCATTGCAAATGTGTAGTTAATTAGTTGTGAGAATTGAATTTGAAGTTTTTGCATCATTAATTTTGAAAAAGATGGAAAATCATTCAAATCTATGTGAACTTTGGGATCATTCACTTGAAAAATAAGCGAAGACCAAAATAAACCATTAACATATTCATTTGGTTCAAAATGTTGAGAGTTGTAAGTTATATGTAAAGAGATAGATTGAAAGTCCATTACACATTAAGACACAATGTGTTTTGATATTTTATTCCAAATGTAAATTGGCCTTTTATAAATACTCAACTATCCAAAATATTGTAGTGAAATCTCCTCACACACTTCCCATTGTAGCACATAATGTCATTTTTGTCACATATTGATGTTCATTTGTCACCATATTTTGATGTAAATCAAACAAAAAACTTGATTTAATTTTTCAATACAATATTGTTAGGTTTTTTTGTATTCATTAATAAACATTGATTTACATGTGTCATATTATTTTGTATAAATGACAAATGATTATTAATAACTAAGATATAAAATAAAAGAGATAATTTCCTATTTCATATTTGTATGTTGAAATCAAACAAAAACCATATGAATGCAATACATGTTCAAATGATGAATCAATAAAATTTGATATATATATTTTCATTATTATGAACTTCAATTTAATCCAAATATATAAATAATAAAAATCACCTTCCTAATACATACATATTTAAAAAGACATGGAAGATTATTTGCATTGAGTTATTTTTAATATATATATTTGGATTGAAATTAGCATTATATATATATATATATATATATATATATATATATATATATATATATATATATATATATATAGATTATATTGAAATTGTATAAAAAATTTGCTTAGATTCAAAATTTGATTGCACATAAAAGCTACTTGAATCAAAAAAATACTTAGATTCAAAAATTGCTTAAGCTGGAAAATTGTTTGCAAGGAAAACTTCTTATATTGAAAAAATGTTTATATTGAAATTTTTATTTACATTGAAAAACTATTAGTACATTGAACTACTTACATTGAAAATTTACTTAGATTTCAAATTTTGGTTATATTGAAAAATCACTTCAAGCATTCAAAAAGAGGAAATCATAAAAAATATGGTATAAGAAGTTTTCAAATATATGGCTAAGATTTGTATATTAAAGGTAATTATAAAAAGGTTGCACAAAAACTATAATCAACAATCATAGTGTTTAAAAAGGTTTTTGTTTTCAAACTTACTTCACCTCATCAAAATGAAGTTTGTGTTTCACATTATGTTGGAGATTGTTAGTAAATCTAATTTCAAAAAGAATAACCAACCCCTTAACACTAAAAAAAAAAATCTACTTTTGTGGAAACCAACAAGGGTGGATGTGGACGACAATTGAAATTTACCACAAACACAAATTGAAACAAAGAGTTGAACTTGTTTTAGATGAACCTAATTCAAGAATTCAAACTATGTCATATGCATAATTAGTTCAAGCCATTTTCCTTCAATGATTGATAATATAAGACCATCATTGGTTGCAATGTAACCCCCAAAAAAACATTATTTATGAACTTTTGAATTTGAATGATAAACATTACAATGAACATCACCCATTGAGAAGACGATGACATCTATTACATGATAATTTCCACACACTTTTTGGAATGGAGGTGTAGTAGGGCTAGCTATGGACAACACCCCGGTCACTTAATTTTTTTATAAAAATGTTAAAACAAAATAATAATGAAGAATGTGAAAAAAAATGTTTTGTAAAAATTTGTAACAATTTTTTTAAAGAAAGAAATCCATTAGAAGGGACACAATCAAGTGGCCACTTGATTGTAAAAAAAATTATTTTAGGAAGGACACAATCAAATGGCCATTTAATTGTAAAAAAATAAAAAATAAAAAATAAAATTTTCCCCTTGGGAGGGACACAATTGAATGGCCGCCTAAATTGTTTTATAAAAAAAAGTTTTTTTCCCCTTAAGGATACAATCGGGTGGGCATTCCATTAAACCATATGAATACTAGGTGCAATCGGGTGGCCACCTAATTAATAATAATAATGATAATAATGATAATATTATTATTACTATTATTACTACTAATTTTCAAATACTTTAAATATCATTTAATTGTTTTAATTTTTTTCCATTTTTCTTAGTAAAAATGATTTATAGTTGAACATTTGGCACCATCGAATTTTAATCCTTAAATTTGAAAAAAAAATCAATAATGAGAAGAAAATAATTTACTTTTTTTAATGCATGTTGAGTAGTTAATAACTTGTTGTGCATCTTGAGAATATGAGCTTGAGTGGCTTCATCAACAACTTTTACGATAATTATATAATTTTTTATTTTCAAATATAAATATTCTTTGGATGTTGTTGTCACATTCTTAATCAATACCATGACACATTAGCCTCCATTGTATGCTTCAAGAAATTGTTCATATTTTATCAAAAATTATTGCCAATAGTAGGAACATCTTGGTCAAATTCACCTTCTCCATATCTAATCAATAACTATTTTTCACCTTTATTATTCCCTCCCCCCCTTACATTAACAATGACGACAACAATAGTAATAAAATTCCAACTTTGAAAATAACTTATGAATTCTCTAATGGAATCCATGTGAAAAAACATGGGAATCAATGTAGGTTTAACAGCAATGATTAGTGACACAATAGTCATTAACTCAATTATAATGACAACATGCATGCCACCTTTTTCAAATCCCCTTTAGACTTTGACTCAATATCAAAAAAATTGACTTTCATAAACATGTCTTTTTGTAAATATTGCTCTAGTATATTTATATGAGGTGATTTGACCCTGAAAGTGATTGTGGTTATAATTTTCCAAAAACTCACAATGCAAATATGCATAGCTTGGATCTTCCCATGTTTTTATTTACAATTTGATCAAAGGTGCCATACCTATTGAACACCTTTGCCTCAAACATAACATTTTAAATTCCAAAATCCAAATCATCCATCACAACAACTAATTAAACTTCTTTCACTATAACAACAACCATTATGCAAGAAAGAAAAATAAATTTATCAAAATGAATTTGCCAACCAATAAACAAAGTTAAAGAAAAATGGGATTTAACAAACGCATGTTTGCAAAACACACACTTGAAAAAACTCAAGCTTGCAAAAAATATCAATACAAAATGAAATTTTAAATCAAGCACAATGTTCATAAATGCTAGTTAAAAAGAGAGATAACAAACATACAGTGTAATATTTAATATGGGAAAAAAAGATTGAAGCCCTAAATTTAACCTAAACCTTTTACTAGTGTTCTTTGACTTTAACTAATTTTAACTACATTATTGACTACAACTTAACAATAAAAAATCACATTTATGGTTAAATGTATTCAATGTTTGATTTCAAACAAGATTTATTTTTTTAAAAATTTTGAAATTAGATTTTTTTTGTTGAAATTTTGCCATTGTTAGTGCCCCCAAAAAATGACATTGATTTTTTAGAAATATTTTCTTGGGAAAATATCCTTGTTAAGTCACCATATTATGAGAAAGGAAAAAAAGGAGGAAAAAACAATACTCCCCTTGTTTCTCCAACCACCCAACCCCGTTCAAAAAATAACCCCTTACCCTTCCCAATACCAAATTTGATCAAATTCCTTTATTTTTCAAGTTCACTAAAACCCCACATCTAAAAAACACCCCTTGAGAGACTAAAAAATTTAAATATTTAAACCCCTATGCTTTCTTCACACAATTATTTTTGAAAAATTAACACCTAAATTTATCCGTTCAACTTACTTTTGATTCTTCGGCCCCTATACCCATTCAAAAGGTGTTCCCACAATGTCTTTGTAGGACAAAACCAATAAAATGTATTTGTCCATTATTACAAAATGTGGGTGCAATTCATTAAACTAGTGAATTCACTACTTCCCATTAGGTCCTGTTCACTATAACTAGTGAATTCACTACTTCCCATTAGGTCTTGTTCACTATAACTAGTGAATTCACTCATAATCCAATGAAATCACTTGGCGTACAAGGACACCTTTTGTTGTAGTGGTTGAACATGATTTTTTAAATAACCATTGAATTTTCCACCCTAGACCTTGATTTGTGGAATGGCTTCACCCTTCCCCAATATGTTTGGGTGTGTTGCTTAGGTTGCCCTTACAAGTTGGCTTAGTGCATTGCTTAGCATAATGGGCAAGGGCTTGGATATCCAACATGATGGGTAGGAGCTTGACCATTTCACCTTGTAAAGAAGGTAAAAGTGACCACCTTTCTCCAACCTTCCTACCTTTGATAAAGTTTGTTTGTCAATTTCAAGGATATATAATAGATGTCATGGATGTTAAATGTCGTGTACTTGCTAATGAAAATAATTGGGAATCATGGTAGTTAGTTTGTGTTGTGTATAATAAATTTGTAGTTTAATAATTATTGTTTTGATGCAAGCTAATGCACCTCCAATTCATCATGGGGAAATGAAAGAGAAATTTTTATTATGCAATAATGAAATTCAAAACATGGGTCACATTTCCTATTTCTTCACGTCATGATAAAGGGATTTGCACATAAGTTGTAACATTGAAACTAGGGTGAAATAATGTCCATGTTCGCCATTTGGTCACATCACACAAATTTGAACAAGAAGGTAATTAGTGTAGGTGGATCTATAATTGGGATACAAATTAGTCATAAGTTTACATGGATTTTCCCATGGTTTATATCATTTTGGAAATATTATTATTATTTGTTGTATGTTTAACATCATGTCATGGGAATGGCATTTCAAAAACATTTTCCCAAACTTTCGAATGATGGGAATCTCAAAATTCTCAAGTTTGAACTTTTGAAACTTTGAAAGATATGATAATTTAAAAGTCTAACTTAATTTTTAATTTTTAATTTTTCCAATGCCATGCCAAGCTCTTCATTTGATGTTATTTAGTTTTATAATGAATGAGAGTTTAAATTTCACTTTGATCATGATTTTTCAAACGATTATAACTTTAACCATTACATTTGTTTGGTTATACAAGCCCATTAAGTTGTAAGTTGCATTGAACCCCTTTCAACAATTTAGGGATGATCATGTCATTTGGAGATGTTTTGAACCTTTAAATGGAATTTATAAACATTTGCATTTTTTGAATGTCACAACTCCCACTTTGGGAGTTCACATAAAAAATATTGAAAACTTTTCCCCTTGATTTTAAAACATTTATCACCTTGTGTGAAAATATAATTTCATTTCATTACATTATTGCCGCACTTCACATTCATGTTTTTAACTTGATTAGAAAGAAATCCTTGAATTTTCATTAATCTTGAAGACATTTTTTTATTAATCCATGGAATTGGTCATGCACCCAAATTGAAGTCATGATAATAGGCACGTGCATAAACAAGCTTATTAATCATATTATTTTACATAAACATGTTGTTAACTTTATTTTGCATGTTTATAAAAATTGGATTGTAATGTTTAATTTTGCCTAACTTTTTTATATATTTTGATGTGCCTTTTTTTTTGTATATTCACACATTTTTGCTTTACATTGGATTGTTGTTTTTTTTATAATTAAAATTAACATTTTCATATCATTATGTTGATTGTTTTTACCTTTATTTAATGATGAATTTTTCAAGAGGTATTTTTCCAAATAAATTTATTTACTGTTAAAATAATTTAAATATTGTAGTCATAATAATTTATTGTGAAAAAAATTGTGAGCATGATTTGTTGGTTTTATACATAGTAGGTACATGTCGCAACCTTAGCCTTGGGTTCACGACCAAGGCAACGGCTTGCAAAGGTGTGGACCAAAAGTGAAGTTCGGGAAATCACATTTCATACTCCTAGGAGTGTAGGAGAAATACCCAAACGAAGGGCTTTCGGCCATTAAAAGTCGAGGTTCGCCTTGATTTACTTACATGAAGGTGATGTGCCAACATACTGTTGGAAAGCTCTCAATGAAGCTTATAACTTTGCTTTAAACCTCATGTCTACATAAGAAGTTATGGGCTTCCAAAGTTGCGAGAGTTTTAATTTCGAGCATTTTGGGACTTTCAACTTAGGAGTCTTGGGACAAAATGACATTTGAGTGCAAGCCCCGTGGCCAAACATAAATAATACTATAAAAGGGAAGGTGTTGGTTTCTCCCAAATCTAGGTTGTGGTGAGTCTTATGAGTCCATGTTTGCTTGTGGCTCGTTTGTGCACCAAAATGCTCCAACTATGCACTAATTAACTTTTTGTTTGGTTTGTGCAAGTCTATGTGAATAATTGACCCACTTGTCATTCGTCTTAGTCTCTATCCTAGAGTTCCAACATGCCCCTTTACTCACGAAGTGCTACAAGCTAGGGAACGTACCCCAACTCCTTGTCCTTCCATTGTTTTCACCTTTCAACTCATAGTTGAATCTATCAAGGAGTTTGGGGGTGTGTTAGTACGGATTTCATGATGACACACCCTATGTTTGTTAAGTGGTATTAAAGGGTAAGAACTTTATCGATTTGTAAGTTTGTAAATGAATGCAAATCTAAAGCATGTTTTTTTAGTTCCCAAGAGAAAAGTAAAGATGAAAACCATGAAACTCACCACAACCTATACTTGGAAATCCACTACCTTCTCTCCTATAATATATTTTAAGACTACCAATGAGGGTTGCATCAAAGTTTTGAAAAGACTTGGAGAGATTTACAAATATTTAAAGAAGACCATCACCTCCCATACATGAACTTCCAATTTTGTCAAGTTACGATTCTCGCATATGAACTTCAATTGAGGAACATTTAAAGGAAAAATTATGTATGTTTAAGTCAATGGTCATTTAACCCTTGTTTTTTAAGTTTGAATGATCAATAATCATTAAACCTTTTTTTGCCGATAACTCTTCATTCATAATTCCAAATGGAAAATGTGGATTCATTTTCAATATTTATTTTTCAAAACCTTTCTAATGGTATATTGGGGATTGTGAAATTTGGACATCATTTGCCATTTACATTTTTGTCCTAAAAATTCGAAATTTTCATGGGATTACAATTCCTAAAGTGTTTAATTTTAAAATGTTTTTTTTACATTCTCTCACATTTGTGAAAATGTGCTTGATTCCCAAGACATTTTCCTTATTTATTCCATTTGGTCATGAACCCAAAATTGGGGTTATGATGTTGCAAGCAATAATTACAAATCTATTTTCTATGACTTAATGGATGTTGTTGATTATCTTCTAATTACACTAATTAAAGGTGTTATTTTTGTTATAATTTTTTTTCACATTTGAATGTGTGCATCCATGTTATAATTTCAAAATCATGTTTAAAAATAACCACAAAAGAGCTTAGACTTTATGTTTGTTTTGAAAATAGAAATAAAAATTATTATTGAAAATGTTCATCATGTTTTATAACTTTGATACTTGTACCTAAGTCCGTATGATTATTTAGAAACATCATCAATAAGAGTTGGGCAATCTTGAATTGGTCATGACAAGGAATTATGGTATACTTTCAAGGTTTTTTATTTGATTGTGGAAGATGGTTTTGAACCTCATGATAATCATGTTCTAACATTTTTTTCCTAAATGTTATACATATCACATACAATTATTACACATTTACAACATAAGGTAACAAACATTGAATGCATTATGTCTTGTGAACAACAATAGGACAACTTTTGACCAATTTTTCATCAATTTTCATCATTCCAACGCCTATCAATGTAGCCATACAAAAGTTGATTAAAATGGACATAAGTGAATTAAAGGTCAAAACTTTGCTACAACTTTTGAAATTACATATTTTATGTAATGTTCTATCTAATCAAAGGTTGTTGATAGAAATTAAGCTAAAAGTAATTTATGCATAACTATTGCTTAATGGCACATGTTGCAACCTTATGGACATTATAAGAAATTTACAATTGGTGCTTTTGATTAATTTTTTGGTCATAGGTGATACTTGTGATCAAAATCCCAATACTTGTGTAAGTTAAATTGCACATAACTTTAGTCACAAAAGACATGATGTCATTGTTAACATCACCCAATTTTAGGCGAGGTATATGGTAAACATATATGGTTTATCCAAAAACTAGATTGAAGAGGTCATTTCCATTTTATTCCAAATGACGTGCAAAAATATGTAAGGTGCAGTTTAAGGAAGAAAAATTTTAAATATTTTTTTTAAAAATGTAAATAATTTTTTTAAAATGTAAATAAGGTGCCTATAATCCATTAAGAGTATCTATTTAGAATAAAATAAATATTTAAAAACTAGAATATTCCATTATTTAGACATAACATACAAAAAATACCCATTTGTTTCAAATGTTTATTAAAATATGCAAGGACTATTTTTTTCAAACATTGAATTGTATTTTACTACCATTAATAAAATTATTTGTAAATAATTTATGATTATTTTTGTCACTTCTATCCATGCACCACATGTAATATTTTGTTAGGAATGTTAGTTTATCTACCTAATTAAGTCCTAATTAGGTTGATGATAAGTTGAATTAATGTAATCAATCATGTTTAAACTTATAACCAATTCAAATGTAAACAAGGTTTGATCTAAACATGAAATGAACACACAAACTAATAAAGGTTTCCAATAATAAGATGACACATTTTTCTTGAGTTTCTTGAGTGGTTTTATTGATGGTGTTATAGTGGTCTTGGTGTGTTCTACTTTGGGTGGTTTATAATGGTTTCAACTTGGGGATTACTAAATCATGTTCAACAATGGCCATTGTTGTACTTGTTCAATACTTTATAAACTAAGAAAAATAAATTATTATTTTGTCACATTTTTAATTGTTGTATTTTGCATACTTGTCAACCAAGCTATTTCTAACAAAGACATATGATCCTATCCATTGTTAATGGTCTATGCGCAAACATTACCCTAATCAATTTAAAAGAGGTTTGAAAACCTAAAAACGAACTAGAACCATGTTTGAAAACTTGAAATCAAATTTGCAAACGTAATATAGGTCATTTACAAGCTACATCCAATAAAAAAATCCAAATCCCATCCAATTTTAATAATTTGAAAAGTTGTTCACAAACATACATGTTTTGATCTTCAAATGCATTTATGTTGACACATGCATTCAACAACTCCATGGTAGTAAAAGAACTAGGTTACACATTTGTATGAGTTCAAATATCAAACTTAAAAACTACATCAAAGTTCAAAAGAACAAATTTTGACAACTCCAAAAAAAACTATGACATTGAAAACGTACAATATCATGAAATTGCAAAAGCTCCCAAAATCAAGTGATTTTTTTTTGAGAAAACACCAATAATAATGGGGAAAAAAACTTTGAATAAAACACTAAAAACCAATTCTATGGGGTGCTACCAAAAGGAAACACAAAGTTGGAAATGAAAAAAATTTGGAAGGAAAAAATAAATTTGAACTTGTGTATTAAGTATAATGTTCCAAATGTGTATTAATATTTTGTATAATTCAAACATTTGTATACTTGAAATATTATATAAATATAAATAATATATATAACATACATAACTTACATTGACACCTTTACCTATGTACATATTATATCATAATATTTAGTACATGAATTCAAATTCATTTTTTCCTTTCCAAATGTGTGCATCCTTTTGGTAGCACATTCATAAAGTTAGATTTTAGTGTTTCATTCAAAGTTTTTTTTTTCCCATTCTTGTTGTTTTCTTAAAAAAAAATTCACTTATTTTTTGATTTAAAAAAAATATTATACATTTCCAATATTGTAGTTTGTTTTGGAGTGGTCAAAGTTTGTTCCTTTGAACTTTAATATAATTTTGAAATTTCATTTTTGAATTCATACAAATGTGTGTAACTCAATTCTTTTGCTACCATGGAGGTGTTGAATGCATGTGTCAACATAGATCATGATAGGTATACTAATGAACAACTTTCCAAACCATTGAAAGTGGATGGAATGCAAATTTATTTATTAGATGGAGCTTGTAAATGACTTATGTTATGCAAAATGTGATATCAAGGATTAAACATGGCAAAATGATTTTTCATTTTTTTTGGTTCAAAAAATATTATTATAAATGAACAAGTATAACATTATTGTCATTGTTTTCAAATCTACCTATTGTTAGGTTTGTTTTCATGTTTGATTTGAGGTTTTAAGTTTGATTTTAGGTTTTCAAATTTGTTTTCAAAGTTTCAAGCCTCTTTTAAGTTGATAAGGGTAATTATAGTGAGTAGATCATTGACAATGGATAGGATTCACATATATTTGTTGAAAATAGCTTGGTTGACATGTATGCAAAATGTGACACCTGAAAAATATGGCCAAATGATTAATTATTTTGATTACATTACAATGTTCTAATGTAATGAACAAGTACAACAATGGCCATTGTTGAACATGTTCCATTAATCCTCAAATTAAAATCATCTTAAATCACCAAGAGTGAAACATAACAAGACCACTATAACACCACCAATAAAAAACCAAGTTAAAAAAATCACTTCAAACCAAACCATAACACGAATGATAAAACAACTCATAAACCATTGTATGCTCACCTATAATCTTTTACAGAACTCCTTATAATCCCACCCACAATATCATTCCTTAAACCATTAAACAAATAATGTATAAACTAATAAACTATTGCAATTTATCACAGATAAAAACCAGTAACAAACCACCCACAAAACATTCACACCAATCCACAAAAAGCATAGTTAAGAAAGGGAAAAAAAACAAAAAATATTGAAGAAAAATGGCTTACATGCATTGCTGCATAAGTTTGTGAAAAGTACTTCCAAATTTTACTGCCACCTTCTCACACCACTGGTTGTGCCAACATGGGAAGTGCCGCCCCATTTTTTCGGGAAATAAGGTAGAACGACCCACCACCGAACACTTTCCAGTATTTTCCTAGCTCCTTAGCCAAATTGAGCAATTTTTGTGTCATTAGATGTGCAACCCTGAAAAGAAAAGAAAAGAAAAGAAAAAGCAATAATGCGATGACAACACATGCAAAATTCAAAGATGTGCTGCTCTAATTTCATCAGTTCCGATGCAGTTCATCTGACGAATGAAACGCGCTCAATGCGGCCCTCGTCCTGGCCATCGATATGAAACCACGTAGCGTTCTTTGTTGACTCACCAATCAAGAGCTGGGCGCAATCTCGTATGTGGCATAATTTGGTATTTCCAGTCTCGGATCAGGTTCGGATTTCGGCACGGTCAGACGATCTGAGGCTTGCTAACGGCAGATAGCCGCGACCCCAGCGAGCCCAACAGGGGTTTGGGAGAGGTAAGGATTGGGCTTGGCATCAGGTATGGAAGCGCGTCTTCTTTGCAGCGTTGGGTGTGGAAACCATCGAGACTGCAAATGAGGGCTTTTTTCTCGTCTGTTTCTTCCGGAGAAATCAAGCTTTGAGAAGGTGACTTCCTATCGGTTTTTCCAGCATATTGTACAAGACGGTTTTGGAGTAAAGACAGTGACAAACGAAGGCTTCCTTCTTTGCGAAGTCTGAGGCTGTTTTGTGACGTGAACAGGTGGAGTTAGCTTTAATCGGCGCGCCTTTGCTGGTGCTCTTTTTCGAAGCTTTGAGATCGGGCGGGGGGGGGAGATGGATCGGTCGCTGCAGTGGAGCTGAGAGAAAAGGCGAATCACAGATCGCGCGTTGAGCGCGCTAAAGAGCTGGTAAGAACGAGGAAGCCCTAAGGGACCTTTGTACAAGGGAAAGTTTTTTGGGTCTTCCGGGTGGGTATACGGGGTGACATATAGGTAGAAGGGAGACGTGGGGAAGAAAGGATATGGGAGGAGGCCTCGTAGGAGCGGGGGCTTGCAGAAGTGACGCCGAGAGCGTTCGACTCGTGGGAGCTCTGAGCTCGCTCCAAAGAACCCCTTAATCTCAGTGTCGCCAGGAAACCGTCATCCCTTTATGTGCAGCGTCGACACTAGTGTGCAATCTGGTTTCTTGAGACTTCCCAGCATCCACTGACCCGCGAGGAAGACCGAACGTCAGATTCGCAGCCTTCTTGCTTCCTGCACGAAGCTCTATATTCGGCTGTCGTGGTTCTTCCACTTTTCATTAAGCCAAATGGCCCATCGGTTTAGGGCTCTTTCCGGGCGTTAGAAATGATGCTATATGTTATCCATGAAATGTAACCCAGCTACTATGGGTTCACTCGTCCAAATAGTCAATCTAACGTATGAAGTCCCAGGTGCTTGAGTCTGGTGGGCAGGTGTAGGTCACCAAGTTGCTCTGCTTCTCGCAGGTTTGAAATGTCCACTTCTTCTCAAGGAGGCAGTAGCCCTAAGGGCGCAGGAACACTCTGCCGGGCGTCCTGGCTGGCGCTAAACGATTTTTCTTCTTTAAGCATCGATCTGTTTATTACTTGCTACTTTTCTAAGCAGAGTTAGGTGCTGTCTGCTGCTCTTGTTTCCTCTCTCTATGGCCTTGCAACGTCCTTGGAATTGAAACAGGTTGGGTGGGGCCTGCAGAACATGGTAGACAGCGAGTTCTTCACAGAGTATGGGGAAGCAAATCGGTATCAAATACAGGAGGTGATTGGGAAAGGGAGTTATGGTGTGGTTGGCAGTGCCATTGATACTCACACTGGTGAGAAAGTGGCAATCAAAAAGATCAATGACATCTTTGAGCATGTGTCCGATGCAACACGCATCCTAAGAGAGATCAAGCTGTTGAGGCTTCTTCGCCATCCTGACATTGTGGAAGTCAAGCACATCATGCTACCACCTTCACGGCGTGAATTCAAGGACATTTATGTAGTGTTTGAATTGATGGAGTCAGATCTCCATCAGGTCATCAAGGCTAACGATGATTTGACTCCAGAGCACTACCAATTCTTCCTGTACCAGCTCCTCCGGGCTCTTAAGTATATACACACAGGTTTGACTGGAATCTTACTGCCAAAACTCTAAAAGGGAGAGAGAGTTCTCAGGACCTAGGTTTGATTGCAGAATTTTTGTGGATAAAACTCTTCGTCAGCATAAATGCCTTTTCGCAAATGATGCCTGCTACACTGACCTTTGTGTGTTTCTCTTGACATTATCCTTCTAAGCATCAATGATGCATTCTGTTTGTCCTTTTATATAGTGTGAAGCAAAAGTGAATGATGTAGGGCCTGCATGACATGTGCTATTTACTCCATCTTTGAGCTGTAGACAGTCTTTGGGTCTCTGAGACTGCCTTTTGAGATGTTTAGTGTTATATTGTACATTTTTGCCTGTGTGTTCACCATGTGTATATACATCAGCACATAATTCATTCTTGCTTCTCATTTTCATGTGTGCAGCAAATGTTTTCCACCGGGACTTGAAGCCAAAGAATGTGCTTGCAAATGCTGATTGTAAGCTGAAAATTTGTGATTTTGGTCTTGCCCGTGTTGCATTCAATGATGCACCGACAGCTATTTTCTGGACAGTAAGTTTCAAAGTTTCATGTTGAAGACTTCTTGTTCTCTACTTGTTTGAAGAAGTTTCCAAGTGCTCTCACTTAGATTTTGCTGGAAAGAACTGTAAAGGCTACTGTAATATGTGCACATGCTTATTGCATGCAACTGCTTGATAAATCTCTTATTGCATGGGTGCCAGGATTATGTTGCCACAAGATGGTACCGTGCCCCAGAGCTTTGTGGATCCTTTTTCTCAAAGGTAAGGCTCCTGACCAACTCTCATTTTCTGTAAGAGTTATTTCCTCTTCTGTCATTGTCAACGATGTTGCATCCTTCAACAAGGATAGACTGCGAATTTTGCTGGGAGCTGAGGTCAGTGGCTTGTACATACTTGCAATGATGAGGCTCTCTTTTGTAGTCACTCAAATTGTCACTGACTGGAGCATAGTGTGACAGCAGGTGGAAGACATGTAATGTAGAAGGCCTTCCTTTTGAGACAGTGAAATCTTGTTTTGCAGTATACCCCAGCAATTGATATATGGAGCATAGGTTGCATATTTGCAGAGGTGTTGACTGGCAGGCCTCTATTTCCTGGCAAGAATGTGGTTCATCAGCTTGATCTAATGACAGACATGCTTGGGAGTCCTTCACCAGAGACAATTGCCAGGGTTAGCCTCCTGAAACTGCCGGTTCCTTGTATTTACTTTTTGTAGACTGGATATAGCACAAGCTTGTAGATCATTCAGTCTGTATTCAATGGGTTTTTTGGTTGTTATGAAGGATCTTGTATATTGATCTTGAAAGGCTCCCCTTTCTGAGGTAAAACACTCTTGTTTGCTTTCTCATTTTCATACTTTCTTTGTTTATGCAGGTACGCAACGAGAAGGCTAGACGTTATCTGAGTAGCATGCGAAAGAAGCAACCTGTCCCTCTTCAGCACAAGTTTGCCAATGCTGACCCTCTGGCAGTTCGACTTCTTGAGAGACTGCTAGCATTTGACCCAAGAGACAGGCCTACAGCAGAAGAGGTAGACGATTGATGGTTTTAGACCTGAAAAGTTCTCCAGTATGGGCTATAAGATGTCCACTCAGTTGGAACAAGATGGTATGGTTTCTTTTAGGGCTCCCATGTGCAGTCTCTAACTTCGCTACACTTCCTGTGCAGGCCTTGGCAGATCCTTATTTTAAAGGGCTTGCAAAAGTTGATCGGGAGCCTTCTGCTCAACCAATAACAAAAATGGAGTTTGAGTTTGAAAGACGAAGGATCAACAAGGAGGATGTCAGGGAGCTCATCTATCGTGAGGCATGTCAAGAAACCGTTCATCCTGTTGTTTTGCAATTGCAAGAGAGAGTGTAGGATCTCCTGAAGCTAGGGCAGCTTGCATTAATAACGCTTCCACAATGACATGATGTGGCAGATTCTGGAGTACCATCCCCAGATGCTGAAGGAGTATTTAAGTGGAACAGATCAGGCAAATTTTATGTATCCAAGGTATAGCACTATGACTTTTGTACTTCTCACTGTTAATGTGTTTGGTAAGGTCCTGGAAGTTAGGAACTTTTTAATAAAATGTGCTTTGCCTTTCATGACAGTGCTGTTGACCAATTCAAGAGGCAGTTTGCCCATCTTGAGGAGCATTATGGCAAGGGGAGTGATAATAATCGTGCTCTTGAGCGGCAACATGCTTCTTTGCCAAGGTGAGAATTTCTGGTACTCTTCATCTAGTTTTTTTCTGAGGAAGTTTTTTGACAAGCGGTAACTGAACTTACGGGTTGCAGAGCCTATGTACTCAATCAAGGAAATGGTTTTATAAGCATCAATATCATCTCTCCTCTCCTGATGGTGTCACAAAGATTTTTTGACCTGTTGGGTGCTTAATAGGGAACGAGTCTTGGAGTTCCATGAGGAGTCCGGGAAGAATACAAGGGAACAGGATAAGCAACATGATAAAGGGGCTCCTAGTGTCACTAAGGCCTCCTATAACGTAATGTCAAAATCCTCAGAAGGTATGTTGGTGTTTGTCTGCATGGTGTCCACTTAGATGTTGCACAGGGAGTACTTAGAGAAGTAATTGCAATGAGATTTAGGTATGAATGCTTTTGTAGAATAGCAGGCACCTGTGACCATGTATACAGGTTGATGGTGAGAGGAAATCTACTTAGAAACTTACTTTACTCTTGACTTTGAAAGTTCTTAGATCATGCTATGTTTGCAGTTGGTGAAAGGAAAGGCTTTCGGGGTTCCTAGTTTTGATGCTTTATTTATGGAGCTGCTGCTGATGCAGGAGCAGGTGGAAGGCAAGGTAAGGGACCTAGCTCTGGGTTCCAAGGTGGTGTGAGAGACTTTGGTGACCCGAGGCGGCTAGTGAAGAGTTCCAGCATTAGCACTTCTCAACAGTTCTCTATATCTCAAAATTTCCATGGACGACGTAATGCAAACTCAAAGGCAGACAGGGACAACAGCAAAGAGGAAGCAGCTCATGAGCTCAATGCTTTGCAATCCAAGACAGAAGCAATGGGTATTGGTGCCACTCGCAAAGTGGCAGCTGCACATGCTGGAGGAGCACGCTCTTAATGAGTGTTTGCCACTTCTGCCAGTTGCTTGATTGGTATTTTAAGGGGTGAGAACCAATGCTCAAGCCTTTGGTCAGCTCATGGCAGTGGCAACATGGCTAGCATGTAATTCAGAGACAAATAGCATGAACAGTATTTTTTATACAAGTAGTAGGTTTGTAGATCAGAATATTGCTACAGATATCTCTGCTTTGCAATTTTGCTTCTCTCTCTTACAATTTTTTCATCCCATTTATTTATTATAGGTCTAGTTTGTGGCCCCCTCTCTTCTTACTGCTCTTTATTAGCAGTGGTGGAGATTGAGAGGGGAGTTTTATTGGACATGATTATAGGTTGCAGTTTAGCAGGCAAGGATAAGGTCAGAGAAGGCAGAATTAGGATTTAGAAAGTACAAAGCCTGAAGAGCTCAGGGATGGAAAACTCAAAACAGCTGGTGCACAAGCCTCAGCAGTAGCTTTCAGGGTCACTGGAATGCCAGAATGATGCAGGTGTGTGAAGCTTTCCACATGTGGCGTGAAAAATTTCTGAGAAAATCAAACATGGGGCATTATCATTCACAATGGAAGTCAACATGTCCACCTCATCATGACTGCAGAGCAAGTCCTTTGGAATATATGTAAGGCACAAGTTTGTGTACTTCTTGGCAAGATTCTTGTATGAAGTGATCAAAGAATTGGAATTGATCAATTGTTGCTCCTTAACTACTTGGGGCTGGTCCATCAATTCCATTAACATTCTTTGTGCATATTTGAGAATTCATGAATTTGCTTCTATTGCAGGACATTCTGGTTGCTTCTGGAACTCATGGAATTTATTTGACGAGGCTACAGGCAATGAGAAGATGAGAATGGTCAGGTCAATCCACGCCAGTTGTGATCAGGTAGAATATAAGTCCATAGATGTTCATACTAATGCAGCATATTGACTCTAGTGGGCTCTGCAATATGCATGATCAACTGGTCCATTACATCTTAAAACCAAATGCAACTAGGAGACTGTCACTAACCCCTGCACCTGACAACACTCAAATTTAAGTTACTTTCAGTAAACTCTAATGTCTACTGCATAGTTATTGGAAGTCTTGTATTGCAGGCATCAAATTGCTGGTTGGGAAGCGGATGATCTTTTTGTGTTGACAGTGTCAATAGAGTTCTTTGCATTTGTTTGTGGTGCAAAATCTGGTGGGACCTCACTTGTGGCAACTCTCTCTGTTTGCAGGGTGTTGAGAGAGAAGATGTCAGCTTTGATAGAGAACCATTTGTAAGGAGTTGTTGATATCTTATTTCACCATGACCAAGCTGATACATGGCCTTGAATTGGACCTGTGCCTTGTCCTCAGGCAGACAATATGGAGGCTTGCGGTTCTTCATAGGAAACATGAACTGTGGTTTATGGATCCTGGCATAATGTTTTTTGATCCTTCTGAATTCCCCTAGACATGGGTTGAGCCTGTTGATTGCTCAACTTTGCAGACTAGGCCTGCTTAGGAAAAATTTCCATTTTCTTCCTCAACAGATCTCCCAGAAAGAACTGGGATGTAGAAATTTAGTGAATACCCCATTTATTAGCAGCATGCTGCCATCCCTTGATAATGTTATATATATTTTCATTTTTGGTTCTGGTTACAGTCTCAAGGCTAGTGATGATGCCAAGTAAATTTTCTTGTGATTCATGATGTAGATGTTGGTCTGAGACTTTGTGGGCGACACTCATAAGGTCAAATCCGCACTCATTCTCATCATGCTAGTTTTGGTTTTGCCTTGGAACTGATAGAACCTTTAAACTGTTTTTATGCAGATGTTCTTTCGATATTTTCTCAGGATATTCTGACTCATGCATGGAGTATGCTCCCTCCCAAGGCCTACACTTAAGTTCTCTTGATTACCTTGCTCATCTGAGTTCTGCATTGTTTATCCACTTAATCATAAATCTCTCATCAGGCAGGCACATTCCCCCACAGTATCTGTGGACCCCTGTGGGCCTCTCTTTAGGACTCTTTATAGTATCACCAGGGGAAGATTGTGAGTGGAAATATGTGAAATGTGGAGGATGAATGGAATTGCAGAAGCCTCTCGATCCAAGGGCAAGATTTTGTATAGTAATGTGTGTGGACTTCGAAGATCAAAGAACATAGGAAAGCTCTTGCTTCAAAGAGTGGGTCACAATGATTGCAGCTTTATTCTGGGTCAAGATAGTATCTACGGATGTGTTGGAGGATCAACAGAACAGAGAAAGCTCTCATTACAGACCTTTTCTTTTATTTACGGGGTTTTTCTGCTTACAGAGAGTTGGTCATGTTATCTCCAGCTCATCATTGCCCATAACTTTGCTGGAACATGCCCATCAATCACTAAAATGCAAGCTATGGGGCCTGCTTAACTTCAAGGCCACTTCAATACAACCATAGCAACTCAATCAACCTTGGTTTGTCTCTCTGATTCCTATTGGGGGTGGTGGGGAGGGCCTTTCTGATATTTTTTGCTGGAAACCTTGGAGGTAAGGTGTCCTCAGTTCTTTCACCAAAGAAGGGAAAAAAGAGAAAAAAATCCTGTTCTTTTTTGGAGTTTGAAAGTTCATTTTGAAGAAGGCTATGTCAATGGACACCAACCAAGCTGGCCTGGTCAAGATCTCTCTTTCACTCATCCATGGTCACAACATGAGTAATAACACAACCTTTCAAATCAAATTTGGTGATGTCATGTTGCCCTTGTGACAAAATTTGTGGCATTGACAACACTTTTAATCATTGCTTAGCCCAATTCACAAGCGCCCAAATTGAAGAAGGGAAAACATTTGATTATTGATGCAAAACACCAACTCTACTATATCTTCCTAAATGTTAGCTAAGACTTTGGTTATGAGAAATGGCCAATGACAAAACACATTTGGGAAAGGGTGTATGCAATGTGAAGACTAGAATAAAAACAAATTTATTTCTTATGTCAAAATATCTATAAGGTCATTTGAAACAAAATGAAGGATCATAAAACACAACATTGAAAAGTTTTATGGTTGCTAGCGTTTGTGGGTGACAATCAATGATTTTGAGGCTCTATGGAAGGGGATGAACCTCTACAAGTCAAAATACTCGAAGCATTGCATTTTTGTCTCCATTAGTTGCTTCCTTGTGTAGAAGGATGTGCGAAGGTGAATGTCATGCTATTCAATGATACTAATTTGCATTTGCAAAATGACTAGAAGGATCAAAATCAGAGAAAGATGTTGAAACAACAAATGAACTTGAGGAGAGTGTGATTCAAACTTAATTGCTAATGACACAAGACATGGTTATTGTGACATTAAGAAAGGTGGCAATATTCAACAATGTGAACACCATGGCATTGTTATGTTGTTGGACAAACAATTGGCTTTTATTGAGGCCAAGGCCGAGGAATATTTTCAATTGCATAATGAGCCTCAAAAAACTTTTTGCAAGGTATTGAAGGTAAATTCCTTGATCTTATGCCTTGCAAAAGATTTTCAAGCCTAGCTATTCACACCATGACAAAACAAATGTGAGAGAGCTCCAAGAAAATTAAGATCAAACATTTCACATTCACCTTTCATTTGCATCAATCACACAAACCGAAACAAGAAAATACTTTGGGACAAACTTGAGACAAGCCACAAACGCACATTGGACTCACCACAATTTGAACTCCCTTGTGAAGAACTACTCTCCCTTATGTAGCTCTATGTGGGTTTGGTATCAAAGTGGTCATTTTCTTAGGACTCCAAAGGTGCACTTCTAAAACTAGGACACTCTACAACTCAAATCTTTAGAGGATCGCAACTTTTCAAAAACATATTTGTTTTGAAAATGTTGCCCCAATTTCTTATAACTCTCAAAGGTACTTATGTAATTAGTCTTTCTAGTGGAGCTTGCATGACCACCCCAATAGCCATCTCACATCATTTGCATGATTAGCAACACCCATTGTCGCAACTCATTTACACAAACCCAACCTTGCAAAACAAACAAACATAGTGAAACCAAGTGCACTAAAGCTTCACTTTTACATACCTCACCAACTAGGAAAATTGAGATCATTAAAATAAACATAACATCAAACCTAGACATAACATTCAAATAGACATAGATAGAGGAATAGACAAGTGTAATTGTCTTTATTTTCATGCATGATTATTGCCTTTGAATGTCCACAAGTACCCAATGAAATCAATCAAACAATGTGATTTTAATATATTGGGTGTCTTGCCTAAGATCAACATAGTAGCACTTCTATCACAAGCCCACATTTTAATTGTGGAAGTTTATTTCTAAACGGATGATATGCCTCACATGCTAGGAGTATATAATTCATTTAAACATTACTCGTGTGCAATAGGCTTTTTTAATTAGTAAAATTTAGCCCTTTTTTTCTTGAAATTTGAGATATTGAAAAATAAGTGATTTCAAAGGTTTACAATAACCAAAAGTGAGAAAAAGGGAAATTGTCGTACTTTTATGTTTGGATTTTAGTGCGTAGCTAAAAATATAGAAGGATGATTAAAGATTTGTATTCACATTTGGTTTATAGCCAAATTTGGTTACATCTTCCTATGGATGATGGCCATTTTGGCTTTTAAAAAATTCCTAAAAACAAAATTGATGTGCAACAACATCCACTATGCATAAAAAAATGTTATGCTACATTTTGTTACATTGCCTAAAGAAATGATCATCACAAACATGGTGATCACAAAGATAATCCTACCATATGTAAGCATGGCTATTTTCTTGACTTTTTAAAGTGCTTTCTATACAACCTATCTTATTACCTTGATGTTTTTTTTTTTCAAATTCAATGCCAAATGCAACAAAGTGGCCATCTAATATCCAATTTTTTTTTTGGGTCACCTTTGAACTTAACTTGTATCAAATCACAAATTATTTTTTCATAATCCATAATATTGATGAAAAAAGAACATGTAGACACATGAGAGTAGATTACAAGGAGAAAAATTATGCAAACTTTTAAACTAACAAGGAAATGGTATGGGGCAATGCTAAGATTTCCTACTTCATCACCAACCATCTCTTCTACCAAGGATGCCATGATTAGAGTATAAGGATTGTTGTTTACTTAACAATTGAGATGTTTAATTGATGTTAATGATAACAAAGCATAATCCCAAGAAGATTGTTAAAAATAAATAAAATCCTAACAAGTGTTAATTATTTAATTAAAATGTAATTCATTAAACACAAAAATCTAAAAGAATGATAAATATCCAACAATATCATATGTGGTATGTAGATGTGAGGTGTCATGGTGGAATGTATAGCTTACATATTCTTTTGTTAGATGGTGGTCTCAATTTTACAAGTATTTATAATTGAATAAAAAGGTTTTTACACACCATTTATATTAGGATTCAAGGATGTGCAAATTTGATGTGAACATGGTGCAAATGTTATATTTGGATTTAATTTTTGCCATAATGATAGAATTGTAATTTTGAAAATGCTACAAAAATTCCAAAAAAAAAAAGGTGTTTTAGGTTGTGTGTGTGTGACATCGCATAAGTTTTTATTTCAATACCCTTAATAGTTAGGGGAATTTGACATTTGACTCTCTTGGAATATACTAAAACATGACCTAAACAAACTTACAATTTTAGTACTTTTTATTTTGAGAACACTCCATGGCACAATTAAATCACAATGATAAATTTTGACCTTTAAAAGTGACTTGTAAATTTCATTATTACATGTACATGTCCTAGTTCAGTGGCAAAGTGCCTAATGATTGATTTATTTTCATCATTTAGAATTGGTAATAAAATTAATTGTATATTTACAATTTAACTACCAACCATTTTTTTAAACATATTTTCCTTAATAAACAAATGGAAATAAGGCTTGTCCAATTGGAATGGGTTGAAAATTGTGAATAGTGTTGATACTTATAGATTTTTCCAAAATCTTATTATGGTATAAACATGAATAATTTGAGGAAATTACATTGGTTATTTTCAATGGTAATCGAGCATATATTATTTATGTGGAAGTTAAAGATTATGCAAGTGTGGATGAAATGGGTATAATAATACTTTTTTGGGGGAAAATGGAGGAGATTTAAATAACTTTAAATAGGATTAGGGTTTTAATTGATGCTTTTATCGTTGAAATGTCGATGAAATTAGAATAAAGATTTTCATTTTCAACTATGTTGCAATTTTATTTTTTTAATATTTCAATAAATTGGACCTACTTACTAATTTGATGGAAATTGAAAGTGAGTTTCAATTAAAAGGCCATTTTCGGAATATTCTTGGCATCAATAATTCTTCAATTGAAAAAGAATCAAGATATTGATTACAAAAATTGCATCACCAAGTGTCATGCCCCCTTGGGTTGCATGACAATATCACAAGTCTAAAGTTCAATTGTTTTGGTAATCATCGTAACAAGTATATGGATAATAAGCTTGGATAATAAACCCATTACCACATGGCAACATTAAGTGATATTCTCATCCTTGTGGTAGTTAGGTTAGGTTGAATAGTGGTGGCTAGGGTTTAGAAGTGAAAATTACTTAGGGCTTGGCGGCGGCTAGGGTTAGGGTTTGGTGGCGGCTAGGGTTAGGGCTGGGCGGTGGCTTAGGCTTAATGGCAGCTAGGGTTAGGGTTTGGTGGCGGCTAGGGTTAGGGCTAGGCGGTGGTTTGGGCTTAATGGCGGCTAGGGTTAGGGTTTGGTGATGGCTAGGGTTAGGGTTTGGTGGTGGCTAGGGTTAGGGTTGGGCGGCGGCTAGGGCTTAGTGGCAGCTAGGGTTAGGGTTTGGTGGCGGTTAGGGTTAGGGCTGGGCGGCAGCTAGGGCTTAATGGCGGCTAGGGCTTAATGGCAGCTAGGGTTAGGGTTTGGTGGCGGCTAGGGCTAAATGGCA
>Ga0209208_10001089_pt1 | contig 37801 bp, 40 predicted proteins | sample S1TSphfallax_3_FD_187694 | JGI IMG/M metagenome (GOLD analysis project Ga0209208, IMG submission 187694) | Host-associated microbial communities from peat moss isolated from Minnesota, USA - S1T2_Fd - Sphagnum fallax MG (SPAdes) (version 2) | ecosystem: Host-associated > Plants > Peat moss >...
GCAACCAGCTTCCAATGCTAACAAGATGAAGAAGACAAGATTCATCAAACCGTAATAACAAAGAATAAACCTTAGAAGTCAGAATCACTGAATTGCTGCTTTTGCCAAAGACGAAAGATGTTTTGTGCAGCACAAATGAAATAGGCTATGAGGTTTGCTGCAGTCAATCTTGTCATACTGCCTGTTTTCACGTTGTTCTTTGCTGCTCTTGATGATAAGAGATGTGTTTTGCTCTTCTATTCTCCTGGCCATCATGACAATACTACCGAAGCTCTCGGCATCTATCTACCCACAAAGGTACAGAGACGAATTTGTGGGTTTTCTCACATGAGCATGATGAGAAACAAGCACAACATACCCATCTTCAAAGAAGTGAGGATGGAAGTTGGAACCCTTCCGGTTCAGGGTTTGCAGACGCTGCTGAGCTTCTTCCGCATTGCATTCTCATCTACATCTGATTCCTATGTCACTCCTGACATCAACGAGTTTCTGCTCTGGAGATGCACAAACTGCTTCGAGGTGGTTGCTGTTCCCAGACTGATCGTGAGCTCGAAAGTCTGTATTGCGTTAAGCTGAATTTTGAAGCTTGCCTAGAGATTGAGGACAGGAGAGAAGAAGAAGAAGACCTCGCTCGTGGTTGTGGTCCTGCATACCGTAGTACCAGTTGCCATTCTTGACGCAAACGATCTCGATAGCCTGAGTCATCGTCATTTTCATCATCTTCTTCTTCTTCAGGTTGATGCCATGCAGACTCCCGGGGGCCGCTCAGCTTGTCGCCGTCTTCAGAAGCAGCATCGCTGTCTTCTGTAACGTCATCGTCGTGGTCTTGTAAAGGGGAGAGAGAGAGAAGTAAGTTTGCCATGAGTTGAGAACTCGGTTGCTGAGGAGGGGATGGCGAAGCAGCGGCTGCACTTCGGCTGCTGTGCCTCATCCTTGTGGCCTTAGAAGTAGAAGAAGGAGATGCAGAGGAAACTGATGCGGAAGAAGAAGAGCCGAGAGAAGAGTTTGAAGAGCATGGCGTATCTGGCTGTTGCTCATCAAGAGCAGCGATGCTGACAGGAGGAGATCCGCTCCTCTCTTCTGAATCATCAGACAAGTACAATCGTCCTCTGAAAGCATCCAGGGAGAAACAATTCGCGGCGGCAGTAGAATGCGACGAGTTCCGTCGCATCTTCTTCACCAGCTTCTTGCGGATCTTCTCTGCAAGAAGCTGTGCTCCCCCAGTCTTCTTTCGCGCAATCTCCTCGGGTTCAAAGCCGGAGAATGCGAGATGTCCAGGCTCGGTTACGCAACTACCAGCTTGACGATAGCCAGGAGGAGGTGTAAGAGGCTGTTCCTCAGCAGGAGTTGCAGTCGCTGCCTCCTCCTCCACTATTGCAGGCATTCCAGGCTCTTTCTCCCAGTTGAAGGCAATCGCAACAGCGGTCCAGCCACAGCTTGGATCAGGAGAATCATCCGAGCTTCCTTCCTGCATCTTCTTTAAGTTCGATACTCTCTCTTTCGACTAGATCTTCAGCGAGAAAAGAGCCAACTGGGGCAGTAGCTTCTCACAAACAGCAGTAATTACAATTGCAATGGCAAGCTAAGCTAAGAAGGCCGTGAGTGGTGGTTTGGAATGAAGAGCATTTCCATCGCCGAGGTGGTTTCTTTTGGAGGTTTCTTTGAGAGCTCCGGAAAGGAGGCGGCGACGACGGTTGGAGAGAAATCAGCAGGAAAATTAGGAGGAACTGGATGGGGAGTGATTGCAGGCTTGAATGATGCAAGTTGTGGGGAAGAATCTTTACAAGCGTTGTCTAGTAGAAGCAATTGCTCCGTGAAGCAAGGGCGATGGCGGGAGACGTGGGCGCAGACTGATTGGGCTCGGCGATTGTTGTTCTTGACCACGACTTCCTCACCGCGCGTTCTATTTTTTGCTTCTGTCGGCATTCAAGACTACCGTCTGTTGTCCGCTTGTTGCGGTGCGTCTCTTGTCTCTTCTAGAGAAGAGAAGACCATCCGTCTTCTCTCGCTGTCTAGCTTTTCAAAAAACGGCAGGCATTATATTGCATGTTCGAATCCAGTAGGCGGCTGCTGCTACGGCAAGCGTCCAACAGCTGCCAACTGTTTCCCGCCTTACAAACCCGAACTCCCACATGTTTCAAAGAAGGTGCAACAAGAAGAAGTTTTTTCAAACTCGATCTCTGCAATAGAGTGTATGAGAGGTGTGGGTTGTGCAAAAGACATGCTGAAGATGAGCAAGAGGTTGTTAAACCCTAACTCCCAGATAGTTCAAAGATGATGCACAAGAAGAAGTTTTTTCAAACTCAATCTCTGCAACCGAGTTTTTGAGAGGTGCAAAAGATGTGCTGGAGATGAACAAGAGGTTGTTGAACGGTTGTTTGCCCAACTGCAGAGAGAGAAGAAAGAGAAAGGTAAATTATTACAAGAGACAAAGAATTGGTTCAACGAGGTCAAAGAAAATGTGAAGGAATCCTTGGTTGAGAGACATTGGATATCAATCACATTGAGCTTTTAATGAGAAGAGCGATGAGGAGGTGATCACCTCTGCTTTGCAAACTGTAAGATGCTTGTTTAGGGCTTTAGGGTTTAAGAGGTCTTTTTCTTGTTGGGAAGTGTGTCTTCGTCTCTGGACCCTTGCAAGTTAGTGTCTCAGCACAGATTTGTGCATGGGGAAATTGATTGGCTGCTATTTATCATCATCACGAGAACTCTCTCAGCACCATATTGTGCATATCAAATATCTCTAAGAGCTGCAAATTGCTATACCAGGTAAGCTCCATCAAATGCAGATTCTTTCCACCATTGCGTTGGCTCTCTAAATTGCAGTCATCACAGATACTGTCCTCTTGCCTTCTCTTTAATCCTTTTCCAAATGATTTATGCAAATGTTTTCTACTCAGACATGGCAAATGCTCAGGAATGCTCTTTGTGTTTTCAGGAATTCTAATTTCCTTCAGGTACATACAGACAGGATGACACTTAAGTACCTGGCAGAGTTTGACACAATGGGAAAGAACGATTATAAGTTGGTTTTGCATGACTTGCACACTGTCTACCTTGTCTTAACCTGATTACCAATTCAGATGTGTTTGACAGATGATGCTGCTGATGTTGGAAGTTTGATAATGAGGTTCTGATTTATTGGGCCATTTCTCAGTGAGGTTTGAATGGTTGTTTGCAGGAATACCAAGTGGGAGACTTCTGTTGCCACTAAGATCGATTTGACAACTTTCAGGAAAGAAATGGGTTGCTTCAAGTGCTATTTTTTGTAGAGATTTGAACCTGCTTTAGATCATTAACTGCAGTTTGAAAGGGATCTTTTGGATCTTAGTTGGTAGTCAGATCATGATGTAAGCAACTGATGAAAACATGTTCCACAAATGCCTCCACTGGATGCTTTTGTAACAAGTTTCTTTTGTTTTTTTGCAGTGTCTTGGGGAGTTGCAACCTTGTGGGTCTACCCACCAATTCAAACTTCAGCTGCAGCAGATTCCAATTTCAAGTTAATTTGAGACCATAAGTGTGACTTCAGAGCCTGGGCAAGACCATAACAATCATCACAAAGGTAAAAGAAAAATACTTGTCTGGAGCTCTCATGAAGCCATGTATGGTCCTTCCAAAAAGGCTAATGAGAGGAATACAAGTAGTCATTATGATGGATATAGGAAATTATATGTTTCAAGTTTGCTTTTGTAGAAGGATGATGAGAACACACATTTTCAAGACTTGTCTCACAACAATGGAGTTTTTTGCTTGATTTTTCTCTCACTTGTGCTTCCTCTTTTTATCATTATTTATTATTATTATTATTTAAGGATTTTAATAAATAATTTTTTTTGTTGTCAACTTCCTTGGACTATTGATGGAAAACAGTTTCTTGGTTTGTTCACTTTGGGCAATTCTTTGTCAAATGTATAATCATTTCTTGCAAAAGCTCTTGTAAAAAAATTATGCAACCTTTGATCGAAATTCATAGACAACATAAATTTTTCAACTTACGTTGATCATTTAGCTTAAGGACTCATTTTACTTTTGATTTCTTTATATGTATTAAAGAATGACACATAAATAAGCACCTTTTTTTAAATGTTGTTTTCATCTTTTCCTTCAAGCCCATGAAAAGTTTCAACACTTTGTATGGTTCTTGTTGATTGACGCATATTTTGGAAAGGAATGAATCCTATCCAATCGTTCTCTCCATGTTCGGTATATTGGAAGTTTCCAAGTCAAGAGGTTTCCTTGCATGAGCCAACCAAGTCAAGGATGAAGCCAAAACCTTTCCCAAGAAAGAAAAACTTGGAGCCTAAAACAAATCTTTTAAAAATCTTTGTACGTGTCTTTGGCTTTTTCTTCTTTGAATTTACATGTTGTACTTCTAACTTTGTGCTTCTTGTGTTTTCATTCGGTTTTTTTTTCTCTATTTTGATCGAATAGTTGTTAGAATTTTCTCTAACATTTCGAGATTGTGTATTGTGATATGGGTGATTACCAAGTTTGATATCTAGTTTCATTACCAAAGGAATAAGATATTAATTTGTATCATATTATTGAAATTGAGATTTCCTTTTTAAAAAATAAAAAGAATTCTTGCAAAAAAAATGTTTATTTGCTGGGTGAATAGCTTTTGGGCTTGTTTATATTTTAAAATCATCTTCACCAACACATCCCACAACATGTTTTGGACAAAGATCATTCAAAATTTGTTTGATAGGCTTAGTTAAACGATTGTGATTCAAAAAATTTGCTTCGTATGCTGAGGATAGCAAAAGTAAGAACACAATTTAACACTTGTTCTTAATTGGCCAAATATATTGATTGATTTGCATAATTTGTAAGTAGTAAGGAAGTTTTGATTTTTTAACAATTCACTTTTCAATTTCACCTTTGTGGGTGGATCTTGGAAAGACTAAATAAGTGAAAAATATTTTGAATGTGAAAAATATTGTTGTAGAGCCCAAATGCCATATATGGTTGGAGTTGCTCTAAGTCTTAAACTTTTTTGAACTTGAAAAAACCTTTGTGCTTTCTTTTGTTATAAGTGATTGATGATTATGGAATGGGCTGTGAAATATGACTTCTTCTTGATTCCCAATAGGTGAACCAATATTGGGATTTATGTGCTTTTGTGTTTGGATTGAACACTTTCATATTGAGATGTCTCCCAAAAAAGAAAAAAAAAAAAAAATTATTGGTGATGGGCCAATCAATGAAGCTCATTGCAAAAAAGAACTCTGAATGTCCTCAACTAATTAAACTGGATCACAAGGGCATCCAGTGGATGGTGCGCCAATGGTTGCTGGTTGAGTAGAAGGCCTCGAGCGCTTTCCACAAAGGCCACATTACCCCATCCTTATTCGTTATTTTCTTTTCCATTATTGAATTCTTTTCATCCATGTTTAGGATGTATTTTTAAATTTCATTGCTGTGTCCATTGTCATTGATGTGATGCAATAAATAATGTGATGCCGCCAATTAACTTGTGCTTCTTTTCCTTTTGAGGTAGAACTCCACTTTCACCATCCATCCATGTTTCAAATGGCATCCAAATTAAATCCAATTTGCATGTGCTTTTTTGAGCACCTAATCAATAATCTTTGGTTTTATTTAGATTTAGGGTTTCCTTACATTATTTGCAGGAAAATGCAACTAATCCCAATTTAGTATTTTTGGAAAAATGGAATCCTAATTCCATCATGTTCTCAACGTTTATTTATTATGTTATCAATGTGTTCCCAATAGGTTCTCAATGTTTTCACAATAGCCCCATACTTTATCCCATATAATCCTTTGCTGAAAAATTCTCCTCTTTCTAATTGATGATGAAACCCTGCCAAACTTTATAAAACGAAAGCACCCAAGAAAGAAAGGGAGACAAAAATAAATAAGGGGCAAGGAGCAAAGTCCAGGCAAAATAAACAGCCCAAAAGAGGCAGGCCAACACGAGGAAAGGGAACCACTAAGAACCGAACCCTCATCTTTGTAATCTATTTTGTGAGTGCCTAACTTTGATCATTGTTTTTAATATATAAATTTGGTGGTGATGGGCCAATCAAAGAGGTCCATTACCTAAATAAATAAATAGAACTTTGGTAACTTATCGTAAAACCATGATGATTGGGATTTTCTTTTTCTTTTTCCAAATCTGGCCAATTTGGCCCATTTTTCCCATGAATAATCAATCCTTCTGTAATATGTATAGGTGGAAATCATATTTTCAAGTCGAAATTTGGCCCCAAAAAAATCGCTGCTAAAAAAATTACTGGGGTAGGCTAGCCAATAAAACATTACAAATTTACAATAAGAAGAAAAAAAGGTGCAAAATATGTAGCAACAATTGTCACGTTACTAGAAACTACCCATTCATTCATTCAATTGTTCATTCATTCATTACCACAAACTACCCATTCATTCATTCATTATCCACACACGTGCGGGCTGTGCGGCCCCTAGGGTTTGGTGAGACAGAGAACGGCAGCGGCGGAGTGGCCCCTCCCCTCACGAGAGTTTTTGGGGGGCCCCCAAGAGATTAGGGTTTTTGCTGCACCACGGTCCACAGCCCATCGCCAGCGACAACGCCATCGCTGCTCGCTCTCGTCGGCACTGGACTCTTGTGTCACAATTGGGTGGAGAATTGTGAGTGGCGGAGGGTTTCGAGGATTGAGGATTTTGTGAAGCAATTGGTAGTGAGAGAGAGAGAGAGAGAGAGAGAGAGAGAGAGAGTGTGTGTGTGTGTGTGTGTGGAGATAGGAGAGATGGCGGGTCTGGAAGGAGCTCATGCAGATGAGGGATATGCGAACACGGGAGGACCCAAGGACGGGCCAGTGCTGACTATGATGAGTAAGCGGCTGAGGGGATTGCGGAAGAAGTATAACCGGATCTTGCAGATCGAGGAGAGCAAGGCGCAGGGGAAAACGGTGAACAAGGAACAGGAGGATGTGTTGAAGACCAAGATTGCCATAGCTGCACTCATCGATGAGTATGAGAAGCTGCGGCAGCCTTTACTGCTGGCTGTGAAGGAAGAAGTGGCGGAGCGCGAGAAGGAACTCATGGCTGCTACTCTTGGGAGACGGGAGGAGGAGGACAGCGGCTGTGAAGCGGATTTGGGTGAGGCTGCTGCTGCTGTGCCTGCTGTTACTTCTGGGCAGTTGGAGACTATGGGCGGAAGTAGCAGTAGCAACGGAGGTGGAGGAGCAGAGGCTGTGGGAACTGATAAGGAAGTTGAAGAAGGTGGTGGCGTTGGCGACTACGGGAATGGAGGAGGAGGAGGAGGTTCTGCTGCGGGTTCGGATCTTTTGCAGTCGTCGCGAGATTTGTCGGCTCCCGAGAATGTAGAAAGATCGGACAGCGAGGAGCAAGGGAAGACTGCGGTGGTGGAGGATGAGGACAAGGAGACGATTCTCAGAGAGTACGAGCAATACTCCAGCTCAGGGACTACGACTACTGCTGCAGCTGCTGAGAGTGCGTGGCTGCAGCAGAAAGTGGAGAGGCGATTCTCGGATGGCGATGTCGCAGAGTTGTTGAAGCTTCTGTACTTTGCACATTTGTTTGATGTCAGGTCGCAGGCGGATGCACCATCGCTGGTATGGACCAAGGTGCATGAGAGAAGCTCCTGTCTCTCTTATGATTTCGTTACGGATGATGCCACCACTCCTTTGATAGAAGGAGACTTGGATATGCTCTCCTTCTTTGGATCCATGCTTACCTCTCGTCCTCCCAATGTCACCTTGTCTCATCGGGATGCTCTGCAACGCTGCATTGAGCATGCACACAATTGGTTACTGAGCTCTGATCGGGACATCCATTCTGATGCTCAAATCTCTTGTATCCTTCCTTCTCCTGAGAAAAAAAAATCTAGGGTTTAGCTTTTGCTCGTCCAGATTTCTAAGTTTTGCTGATTATGTATGATGCATGCCAGAATTTCTCTGTTGTGATGGGTGTGTACATTGTATAAGGATGGGGTTCCTTGACCAGAGAGTTTCTGTATCAGACTTGCACTTGAGGGAGAGGTTGAACAGGATTCTTTCATCAGAGTATTTCACAATGACACCAGAGCTCCAAACTGTAAGTCAGCAGACAGCTGCTGCTGCTGCAGCAGCAGCAACAGCAGCTGGCCAGTATCTGACCTCAAAGGAGTTGGACCACAATGATGGAGCTGCTGCTTACTATGCCCAGCCAGAGCAGCACCAGCCAGCAGGCACTCAGATGTATGAGTACAGAATGGTAGGGACCAATAAAGCCATGCCCTCCTCAAATCCCAATCCATATCCTCTTGAAACTTCTGGCTCACAAGCTTTCAAGATGCCTCAGTTTGGGAGTCACGAGGAGACCTACATTGGGAACCCAGATGATGCAGAAGAAGAGCAGCAGCAATCTGTTGAACAGCCAGATGCAGCTGCAACAGCAGCGACAGGAGGAGTAGGTGACAGTCAGCCACAACCTCCAGCTCAATCTCACCACCAACACTATGCTCACCATGCTCACCATCCTCAGGTTCAGATGGGAGGGGCGCCAAGGAGTGCCGGGGGGGGTTACCAACAGGGTCATCCAGGAGCTGGAGCTCCAGCAAGGGGGGGGCGTGGTGTGCCTGGTGGATATCAAGGGACAGGAGCTCGAGCAGCTGGCCGTGGTGGCTATCCTGGTCGAAGCAATCGAGGAGGACGAGGGGGTATGTATACAAATGGTGGGCGCAATGCTCAATTCTATGACCAGTCTGGGAGTTTTCATCCTCAACCTAACCACTATGGAGGAAGAGGAGGCCGCGGTGGTGGTGGGGGCCGAGGTGGCAGTGGCATGATGTACAATGGACATGCAAACGGTGTTGCTGCTCCTTCAACCCCAGCTGCTCCTGCTGTTGCCACAGGCTCAGCATGAAGAACATGGATGGACTAGGAAAAGGAAAAAGCCCTGGTGGATTGCAGTTTTTGGATTATTGTTATGAGATATGTGGCTTCTTCTTCTTCTGTGTTGGAAGATGGTGGGTTAACACACCTCCCTCAATTGTTAACCTCTTTTTTGTTGGGTGCTGTTTCCTGACATTCACTTCCTAAAACCCCCCCATTGTAAACGCTGACCAGTGCTTTCTTCTGGATTCTCCAAAGGATTAACATTCAAACCCATTTGCACATAACATGAAATAGGTTAATGTTACCTTCACCTTGCTACAGATTTCTCATGTCTTTCCCTCTGTACTATACTAGAGGTTTCACAGCATATCATTTCCCTGTGATTATTAGGTCAAATCTCCCAGTGCAGCAGTTTCAGCAGCTATGGTATGTTGCAGTGGAAGCCAACCAGAAAGAAACCTTTTTAATGCATTTTAACTGGCTGTTTTCTCATTTACTTTCTGCATGTAGAATGAGACCCTGGAGTAGATATTGGTCTAGAGCTGTGCCATACTCCTATGCCATGTTGTTGAATCGAAAAGTGGCAGAAAACAGCAGATTTGTCATTTGGGCATGTTAGAGTCCAACACTCAAAGCAGCCCGCCACACTGTTTTTGTTTTGTACCAGATTGGTGTGCATGGATGAAGTCTAAGTTGCATTATGGCCAGTGCAGATTATATTTTAGGACCAAGAACTGTGCACCCTGCAGGTTGCTGGGTCAGGCTTGATTTTTGTCCGCCCTATACATCCCCGCATTGAGGGATGGGAGGCATGGCTCCTCTTACTTAATTCATATTGACTGATTGTTAGCTTGATTGGTTCTTTTCGAAATGGGAAATGGTTCACTTGCCACTCTAACCATCCCTGTGAGCAACGATTGGCAAATGTTGTTGTGGCTGTATTCAATTGCTGTCCATTCTGAATTCCCAGGTCTCTGCAATTGCCCTGCTGTGTCCCACAGGGTTCTTTTAGTCATAGAAGTATACAAGGACAGAAAGGACAGACTTGGAAACCAGACATTTCAACAATCAAGCAGGAGGGTCACACACAACCCTCACATGGACCTGGAGGACTATTTATTCTAGCAACTGATTATGGGGGATTGTAAAAGGTCACAACTGTTTCATGGGGTTAGGGGCTAATTAGGTTTTAGACTAGATTGAGCCTAGTGTGAATTTTAGAGCCTGCCCATGGGATGGAGTTGGTGCAACTGAGGGAAGGAGCTTCTGTTCAAGAAAGAAAAGATGCAATATTGTACACAGAATTTGTGTCTCTGATTTGAATAGTGGGATGTGGAATTGCTGACTGTGTAAGATATTTTGCTGTTCTGCTTGAGAATTACATGATTGGGTGTGTGAAATGTATGTGAAGAATATCTGCAGTGGTAAGATGTTGATGCTTGTAATTGTCTGAATGACTTCTAGCAGAAAAACAGCAAGATTGGGGGGCTGGGTGTAGTGGTGTTGCAGATGAGAAGAGTGAGATACGGATACGGAAACTGAGAAGGTGAGCGATCCATTGTCATGAAAGATTACAGAACTGCTGGTGCAGAGATATCAAGAACAAAGAGAATAAGAGGACAAGGTACTGTCTTTTATCTCCTAATCTCTTGGTCTTAAATTCATAACTGTGAACCCATTTGGGGACCATTGACACCAGTGCACCAAGTGCACCAGGGGAAGAGGTTCTCAGTTTGCTCCATTAAGGTTTTAGGGTCACACTTCTCTTCTGCTTCTTAGATAAACTTCAATCTATGAACACACCACCAGCTCTCTTTCCTTTAATCTGTTTTGCTTCTTTGTTTGTGTTCAGTTTTTTTATCTTCTTTGGGCAAGCTAGCATCATGGGAAATCCTCCTCCCATTACCTCTGGACATGGAAACGAAACTCAGTATGTTGGTTAATACACAGCTCTTGCATCCTGGATCTTTGCATCCAGTGCTCTATGATAGAATCCAGGTGCAATGTCTTGCCAACAGGCCAGCCATGACACTGATTTTTCCCTGATGTGTCAAAAGAGTCAGATTGTGTTGCTGTAAACCTTACTGCTGTGATACTCTTTTCTAGAACATTGCTGCTCTTTCCATTGTGTTCTAGAAATAGAACTTAAGACGCTGGAAGATGCTGCATGTGTAAGTTGATGAGATTTTCATATCTGTCCCATATTGTTTTCTTCACAAATGGACCACACCCAGTAGTCCTTGCAATTCCTGCAGGCCCCCATCATTCCCACAATTGCCCCCAATCTCCAGAACAACAATTTGAAAGCAACATGACTATAACTGCAGGCATAACCTTATGGGTGTTGCACACAGATTGTCTGACTATCACCTTGATTATGAATAGCACTGATCATGAACTGCTATGACTTACCCACTGACTTCATCAACTCCCCCACTGATCTTGAACTGCCATGACTCACTGACTTCATCAACTCTCCTGCTGATCATGAACTGCCATGACTTACCCACTGACTTCATCAACTCCCCCACTGAACGTGCACTGTCATGACTTACCCACTGACTTCATCAGAGGTTGTAGATACATAATAATCTGGACTAAATTTCAAGCAAGCCATTTACAAAGTCTGCATCCTGAGATTCTGTCACATTTCCAAAGCAACAGGAAGGAAAGCAATACCCCTTGACTAGGTGCATATGAGTCCATGTGGTCAATGAGGCATTCTTGCATGTCATGATGATTTGTATAGAACAAGGGTCTACCCCAAACCCTAAACCCACATAAAGAAATATTGGGATTTTCTTCCCCGCTTGTTCCTTTTTTTTTGGGAAAAACAGGACAGTTTGCAAATTTGTAAAGCCTGTTGATCAGTGGGATCTTATGTTTTACATGGGTTGTAAGATCCTGCCCAAGGTTATGCATGAGAAGCGATGAGAAAATACAATGCAAAATTTTTGATGGTTCTTTATGTTGTTGCATGATATATGTAATTATTATATATATATGCACATTCAACAAAGCCTTTCTGTTAGCATGAGTAATCCTAGTGGGTCAGGACCAGTTTTGGGTCGGTACATGGTTTGGCAAGTGAGAATTGTCAGCTTTGGTTTCAGTTAGTAAAATCTGAATTGAAACTAGGTTTGATTTCTGAGAAGTAGGTCTGGTTTTTGGAACCAGTTTTGGAACTGGAACCAAGTTCTCTCTTTTCTAAAAGAACCAGAACCAGGATCCTGGGTTTTTAAAGAATTGAATCAGGAATTTTTGAAAAAGACGGACTAGAACCAGGGGCTAACAAGAGGTTAACCAGCAGATAATTGCTGGTTTTGGTCCAGGTTAACCAGAACTAGGTTTGATTTTTAGAACTGGAAACAGAACCAAAATTGGGATGTTTTTATTTTAGAAGCTGTACCCAAAACTGAAACTGGATTTTTATTTTTATTTTTTTTTAATAATCAGACCCAGAATTGCTCTAATTTATTTTTAAACCCAAAATCAAAGGTTCTTTTTAAACATCAAGAACCACCCAACACTGGTCAGGACGTTGACTCAAATGTAGATTTTGTGAGGTCTCAAGGGTTCAGATCAGGCAGCATTCAAGCAATTTCTAATTTTGTTTCTGGCATCTTTCTAGAGTCAAAACAATATTTGTTAATACTTTTGATGCTTGCTCTCACAGTTTTGTGCACTCTTCTACCATGAAACCCTGGTAAACTCCATTCATCAAAGCACTCAGCAAGGAGAGAAAGGAAGAAACAAAGAGAGAGGACTCAAGTCTGAGCCAAAAAAAAAAGGGGGAGCTCAAAGTGGGTTGCAAAAGGCACAGAAACAAATCATGTTCCAGAGCCCCCACTAATCACAAGACGCATATCAATTGCAAGAAGCATATCTGAAAGAGAGAAGGATGGGAAACCTGAAAGAGCAATGAGCCTACAAGAGCCCTTTTCTTATTCAGATTGCCGCAATGTAATCCACCCTGAGCTTGCAGTGGTCTCTCTATTATTCCAGTAATTCAAATTGTCATTCTCTTGTTAGTTGACAGATTGTTTGCTTTGGACTGTAATTTAAAACTAGACATACTACTACTATTCTTTGATCTTTGCAACTCACATACCTTCTTTCATTGATGCAACCATTGCATGCAAATTCAGTCAGATAACAGATTCTTGTCACTTGGCATCACCAACATGTTATGCCCATGCACCTCCAGTTTTCACTTGGTTGCCAACTCCATGTTACCATTGACTCATATAGAGAAAATCAGGTAAAATTTAAATTCAAATAATTAAAATTACGTCATATCAAGCAAGTAAGAATATTGGATATTATAGAATTGTCCTTTTGAGTCCTTCAAAGTAAATATGTGAGTTGTTTTAACTACAAATTATTAAAATGAATTCATTAAATAATGCAATTGACATAAAAAATTTCCATCGATGTTCAGCAATGTTCATTGGATGCATTTGATTAAATTAAAAATCAATGTGAAGATTTTGAACTTACGTAAGTCTTTTGTTAGGGTTGCAAAGAAAATGGTTATGTTTTTTTGCCATTTGGTTAATTGTTTGTATTCATTATGTTTGAAATTTGTAGCCCCAAGTGTTGGTCACATGCATAGGAACTAATCATGCAAAAAATATTGAAGCTATCCATAAAAGCTTATTGAAACATTTTTTTCATTTTTTTGTGTGTTTTGAACAAAAGTATTGGTGCATAGTAACATGCATATGAAATATCATCACCAACATACAAGTTATTTTAATTTGGACTATTCATTTTTTCTCATAAAGATTCTATTTTTGATGGAGAGTGAAAATAGACTTGTAATCCTATTTTTTAAAACTAATACCCCAACTATGAATGTGCCCACTTGCATGCTTAAGAAACAACAAAAATTTGTATTTGATTACATTGGTAATGCAAACTTGTATTAAAAAAAATTGTAAGCAAGTTCAATTTGAATAAGCTTAATTTTCAATGAAGTTCAATTTTAGTTTTGGTTTTAAGTCTAATTACACATTGCATGTCACATTTAGAATGTAAGTCACTCAGCAAGGAAACTTAGAAAAGCAAAAATTGCATGAAATAGAGACCAAGAATAACTTGTAACCACTATGATCCTAGTGGTAGGAAGCTAGATACTCTTATGGTATGTTATACTTATGGGGGTGATTTATCAACACAATGTTGTCCATGACATCTTGAAAAACTTTAAATCTAAATGTGGTAAACTAGAATTGATAAAACCTTGAAACAATATTCACACATAAATAAACTTAAATTCTTTAGAAACATTCAAATCCAACAAATTATAATCAAGAATACCTTAAAGCATTAGTCACATGTAAATAAAGTTAAATTCTTAAGCATAGCATAAGATGCTTACCTTCTCCACTAATACAAGAACATTGAACTACTCGAGTTTGTTTGACAATGTCAAAATCCTTATTTTAGTCTTCTTTCTTCTTTTTGCTTGGCTCAGAGCATGCAGCCTCAAGCTTTCTAACCTAGGTTGTTGCTTTAATCTTGCCATTAGTCTAGATTTACCTTTATTGGCATTAGTTTCATTAGTTGTTTTTGTTGATTTTACTACCCTTTCCAGCCATAGGTTTGATGTCTTCTTGTTTGGGAGATTGACATTTCTCAATAACAAGGACTTGAATTATTTGATTTCATTTGATGTTTGAGTTGTAAGAGGGTGATATATGTGTTGTGAATAATATCACAAATGACACTATTAACTTGCAAGGTCGCAGCTTAAAGTGGTTGAAGTATGAGGTTTGTTGTTTATATTTTCATTTCAACAAATAAATGGTAATTGGAAGTGATTGCTTGGAATGTGTAGTAAAGTGGGTTTAGGAAATGATATGCAGGATAATAACAACCTAGATGCAAAATGAAATGCATTTTGGGAGAAACTACCAACTAGGATATTATTCCATGGTTTTTGCATGCATATTGAATATGACTTGAAGTAGGTACAATTAATAACTCTTACCTCATCAAGTTGTAGACACGTACAACTCTAATTGATATCCCTGACCAAGCATTCTCCAAAGCATTTATGGAAACTCTTGCAAGCACCACAAACCTAAATATGTTAACCTATTTAGTCTTGGGGCACTTTAACCCAAAGTGAGTTGAAGTGAATTGATCTTTTTTTTTGTTAATTATGTTTTCATTTGTATGATGCCCACATATGCAATTATGTGGATCATCATGGCCTTAAAGCATACCAAGGTAGGTTTAAATGTAAATAGGAAAAGACTAAGAAAACAAGAAGAATGCAAACCAAATGACATTGTTTTGTTTAGGAGGTTTTTTCTTTGGAGAAGAAGGTGCAATGTTCTTGCTTATAAACATGATGATGAAACAATCATGCAATGTTTGTAAAATAGAAGACTAATTTATGTTGAACTTGATCCATTTGGTTAGGTCCCTCCATCTCTTCATTATATTGTAACTATAGAAAAAAAAATCTTGGAAACATTGACAAATGCTAAAATTGATATCAAAATTGTGTGAACTTGATGCAATTTCTACGTTGTTGCAAGGTTTTGGTGCACATTTCAATGTTGGACAAAATTGTTCTAGAAAAGAAAACAAAGTTGGAGAGTTATAAGTGGATGGGGAAGCAACAATGAAATATGTACAACGATGCTAAATCAAATATTTAATTCCCTTGTTACCTAATTTTATGTACGCAAAGTAGAAAAAAAATGCACATGGGTCCAACCACATTATAAGGAACCACATGCACCCCGTTAGACCATTGTCTTTTTGTTGTCTTTTTTAAAAAATCTTTTTAGAATCTTTTTAATACATCTTTCAAAAAACAATTAAAAATATTTAAATTTTTCTTGATACTATTATGTTAAGGTGTAAATTTTAAAATATCCAAAATTATGTCATAAAGTTTTTTTCAAATTGTGCTTTTAGTGTCAAAATTGCTTCTAAATGGTGGTTACAAGTTTTTAAAAGTGTGGATTATGTATTTTTTACTCATTAAATTGATTCCAATTTTTATGATATGTACATAATGTATTTATAATGAAATTTTACCAAAAAAATTATAATTATATATTTTTTATTACAATCCAAAATTCAAAAACTTAAATAGTGGTTATGAATGTTAATGGTACATTTTAATATTGTTGCAAACACATCTTATGTTCTAATGTCATCTTGGAAGTATTTCAAACTTCAAGTTTCAAGAGTGTAACCTAAATATTGAACTTTTTTCTTATGTTGTAAAAGGTTGTTAATTGATTACAAACATGTGATTACTATCAAATTTGTGCACAAAGCTTTTTGAACTTCCATATGAATTTGACCATAAGTACTTTGCAGAAATGACTTTTTGTCGGCCATACTCTAGCTCTGAATCTTATTGATTAAGATGAGAATGTGGATTCTATGTAACAATTGTGAGTTGTCACATTGGGTTTTGTAGGTGTTGTGGTAGGATTATTGTTTCTTCCAACTACAACTTCACCACTAGCACTGGCCTCACCAAACCTTGCATTGATAGTCTAGGAAGAAGTAGTTCAAATGCATAGTATAGAAAATATGACATGAAATATGACCTATGGACAAATTCTAGCTACTAACAACAATATCATGAAGGACATGATACTAGCGATGCTTAATTGGGCATGATGAGACTGAAGAACTATAAGAAGCTTGTCAACAACATGGAAGCTCAATAGAAGTTTTGTTGTGAATTCACAATTGCAAGCAAATTATTTTTCTCTATTGTGTTATATGTGTTTTAGTAGTGGCAAATTAACTTCAAAAGCTTGAACTTGACATGATAATGGATGTGGACTTTGCATTGCTTGTAGGTTGATGGAACAAGTTTGTCAAACAATTTCCAATGTATTTGTCTTTTTGTCAAATTCCCTTTGGTACACATATAACACATATATAACACTTAGATGCATATCCTAATTGAAGATGTAGTAGAATGAAACATGTATTTCATTGGTGCAATGGAAGAAATTTTAAATGTCAAATTGTGTAATTGAGGAACAAAAGTGAGATGGGGATCTTGTACATAATAAAATTAAATCCTTACAATTTTTGTGCAATCTTGTAGTTTCTCTAAAGCACATCGGTTTGGAAAACTATACCATATTTTGAATAAGGCAAGTGGCCTTATGCACACAAAAATTAAAACATATGTATAGATCAATCCCATCAATTCAAATATTTGCAAAACTCAATTTTCAAGAATAGTTAAACAATTTAGGTTCATCGTGAACAAAGAAAATTTGCAATCTAGTGTATGCACTTGAAGTTGGCAATTGGGTTGTAAAATGCATGTTGATACATTAGGTATTAAGTAGTGAAAGAGACGATGGCCCATCTAGGGGATCATTACAATAGTGTGTTTAAGATTCCAAAAGAATATTGACTTGCAATTTGCCACCCATTATCATCAAAGCTCATATATCTTGCTTATTGATACATTGGGATTAGCATGGAGCTAAATTAATAGTTATAAAAACTTTGTCTAGTGTATAATTTTGAAGTGTAAGGAATAAAAAAAAATGAATAGTTTAAATGCCTACACGTTTGTGGCATATAATAATTTGCTAAAATTAGGTACATATTGTTCTATCTTGTAGGACAAATTTAGGGATGTGGAGGATTATGCAAGAGTATTATCATTTGAATGTTGCTAGCTTTGAGGTTATATTAATGTTGGGTTTTTAGCAATTGTCTTTGTTTGAAATCCCAACACTTGTGGAAGTGAAGGAAGATTCATGATAAAACTTGCCAAGAACTATAATCAACGATGTTATATATCAGTTTTCAAATCTATATTCTAAAGATTGTTTCTCACAATGATGATTGCATTTGAGGGATGAAGATCAAGTATTGGTGGAGTTTTTGTGATAATGTATTGTTATAAAAACTCTTTAGCAAAACTTCAAAGATGCTTTATGGAAGGGTGAACAAATCGTTCACTTTGCAATGTCATCAACCATCGTGGCTAATGTAATAAAGGCATTGGAAAAAGAAAGCGATGACATTAACAATTCTTTTAACTATTAATGGATGATTAACTAACCATAAACCTAGCAAAATAGAGCTTTAGATTTAGCTCTACTTTTATATTCTATAGTTGTTCATGAATTTTTGTGATTATTTGTTTATGTTTTCATATATGACTGTCGGAGGTCAATCATGGAGTGGTTTGTTGTCACTACAAGAAATCATAGCCTTTTTGACTGGGAATTTTGGTAAAAAAAAGACCCCCATATGGTTTTTTTGCCCCCATGTCCAACTTGACCAAAATGCCATTATGGACAAGTTGTTTTGGACCTAACCATTTTGACTAAGTCTTTTTGGTTGATTTTTTTGCCTAGGTTTTTTACCAATTTTTTTTATTGAACCACCATGACAATAATATAATTTGGGCATCGACCAAAAAAATTATATTATTTAAAATTTATATGAAAATATTAATTAATTAACTAATTATCTACCTTACCCACCTTACCCTACCCTACCTGCCTAATTAATAAACCCAATAGTTAATTATGATAGAAAGTTATTTATTTATTTATTTACCTACCAACCTTATGTCGTAGGCCTAGGTTAAGCCACCTAGCTTAATCACTTAGGCTAGACCAAGCCACTTAGGCTAAGCCAAGCCCCCTATGCTAGGCTAAGTAGCCTAAGCTAGGTAGTTTAATAGGTTTTACAACTTAGGCTACCTAATTAAGTCATCTAAGTAACCAAGGTAACCTATGTTGCAAGTGTGGGGACTTGAACTCCTCACCTCCACATTGAGAAATCAATCCTTAACCATTGCACCACCACCCCATAAGGTGATTTTTTTGGACAACATATTGTAATGAACCTGATTTTGGACCAACATATTGTAATAAACTTTTATGAATTCTTTTCAACATATTACATTAAATGAACTTGAATTTTTTTACATTATATACATAAATAGGCAGGTTATGGGTGAAAGCACAATCAATTAGACACAAAAAATAATTATTGTTCATGTAATCATATTTTTGCACATAAATATAAGAAAGTAGAATCAAAATATTTTCAATCATTATCAAACCATCATGCTGCTCAATAATGGGTTTATAGTTTGTTGTATACAAAGTTTGGGAAACTTTCATATAATAAAATAGGTTAAAAGTATTTTTGAAACATATTGGCCAAATGTGTTCAAAAATACTTTTACATTAGAAAGTTTGATATATTATTACTTTTAAAATAAAAGTTGAAAGCACATAAATATATTTGAAAGTAGCAATATCCAAGAAAGTAGAAAAATCCAATATTTCTCCTACTTTTAATGAAACATGTGCCCGGAAAGTAGAAAAAAATCTACTTGCAGTTGTGAAAAATCTACCTAAATGGACATTAAACATGTGATTCTTTTATATCATTGGCATAAAGTCAAATAACATGCCCATATTGATCATTGGAATAAATAATATTTTAAAGTTTATAATGTGAAGGTGTATGTTATGGTTACTTTCCATTTATGTAAATAAGTATCATGAAGTGTCTAATTTGATCATGTTTTCACCCTTATAGGTAGGTTAGCCTAGGTAAGTAAGAGGTACCTATTAATAAATGCATGTCCACATGCTTACTATGTAAACCTATAAATTGTTCCCATCACTTTAATCCATCACATAACATGGACATCTTATTAGATTTGATTCATTTAATGATCAAGAGGTGATTCATCTAGATGGGATGTTAAGAGGATTCATTTAAGAAGATATGATGCATTTAATGATGGAATAGGATTAAATTAGATTCACCACCATTAATGTTGACTTGGGGTGAAGCCTCCAACAACTCCATGCTCCACACTAGTTACCTATTCAAGGTTGAGTTAAAAATAACCATTTACAACAATTACAACAAATGGTTGAAATTATGTGCACATAAAGAGTTGAAACTTGGGACCTTACAACAACCATAGCTGCACAAGTTCGTCCACCAATCTTGGCTAAGCTTTGCCCATCATGCATCAACACTTATCAATTTACATCAATATCTGCAAAAGAGTAAGGATTACCACCTTTGACAATATTGGACAACCAATAGTTAGTGTTAACTAGGGTTGTTAATCACATTTCAAAACAAGATGGAACTAGAAAAGGCATTGAGTGTAAACTAAATTGATTAAATATATATTATATCATAGCAAAGCCCCAACCTCCCAAATGAAAAACAAAACACATGCAACCAACTAGGTCTTGAGGCTGATAAAATGTATTTGAAGAGAAAAAATATTTCAATCATCCAAGATAAGTCCTTGTGATGAGTGAAATACACCATAATTCCCTTACATTAGTATTAAACCCAACAAAAAATCCCTAGAAGCAAGGATGGTATGTCGCAACCCCACTTTGGGCTAAGTGTGAGGATGAGATTCGCACTCCCAAAAGTGGGGACTTGGAGTCCTCCGGGACTCCCAAAAACTTAGGGCTGGATTGTAGGGGTCAAAACACCTCGCATCAGGGTGTTCTTTATATCAATGGAAAGTTCTTGAAGTGTAGATGTCCAAAATGGCCTCGCATGATCCATTTGGACATTTACAGCCCAAGTTATGGGCAAAAAGTCAGGAATCGACCTCTTCCCAACGTCTGCAAAAGGAGTGCGACGTGGCATTAGAAAGCTCTTGAGGAGAGCTACAACTTTGGTTTAGACCTCACTCTAATCGGAGGTTGGAGCCAGGAGATATGAGTTCCCAAAGTCCCGAAAATCCAACCCGGGACAGTTTCGGGACTCCTCCTTGGGAGCCCCAGGAAAAAGTGCCATTCGAATGTGGCTCCCGCGAAGCAACGCATAGAATACTATATGGGGGAAGGTGGTGGCTTCCCCCGAGTCCGGGCCCTGGTGAGTCAAGTGAGTCCAAGGTCACCCGTGGCTTGTCCCAACACCAAAAGGGTGCAGAATGAGTTCTAACCAACTTGTGTTGGTTTTGGATGCAGGACCGTGTAACAACATAATTGTCCCTCTTCCTAGTCTAATCCCAAGACTTCTAGCACGCCCCTCTTACCCCCTTTAGTGCTGGAAGTTGGGAGCGACCCTCAAGTTCCAACTTTCCGCAATTCAACATACTTAGACCCTCAAGTGGGTCTAATAAGGAACTTGGGGAGCGCGTCATGGTAGTTTACAACAACTACTCACTTGTTCTTTTGCAAAAATTGGCCTTTCCATACCAAATTGGTGCCCACTACATCTTTCAACATCAATTGTGGTGGATCATCATTTTCATTTGTGATTAGCAATGGAATGAAGCCTTTGCCCTCCATAATTTCAATAAGTTGCACCCAAAACCACCCATCTTCAATAGGGGTGCCATGGGGGAAACATGTCTACCCACCAATCCCTGATATCATACTTGTTGCAACGATGTCCTCTTTGGTAGGATTCATCAATGCAACTGAATCCCCTATCTGAAACTGCACACCCAAATCAACATGTTCATTATTTCTACAATAGAGTTGGATCAAGGCATAATTATAGAATTTAGCCTTTTGTGATTATTCTGACTAGATTCTTCCCACACTTAACATCAACTTTTTCAGATCTCACCTCTTCTTGTGTGCGTGTCACCTTATGCACCAGATCGTGCCCGAGTGCTAACACCAACTTGTGTTGCAAGTGTGGTCCTTTTCTTTTTAGCTTAAAATCCACCCAAATGCCCCCCCCCCCCAAATTCCTTCATTCTAACATATTTGTCAATGTTGACTATTGTCTAGTTTTGGCATGCCACACCATACAATTACAATGATGTCTAATTTTCATCAATGAAGGAAAGTTCAAATGTGCACCTTTGTAATATGGCCAATATCCCCATGTCTAGTTTTACCCTTGTTTTCAATGGCATGCCCTTCCAAAAGTCTAGTAGGCTTTATGGATGGTTGCATTTCTATAGGGCATTCAATACCATGCCCCTCTCCAAGATCTGTACACTTTGTGGTTGTTTGCATTTCTACGGTGTGTGTGGCAAGTTCAGTAGTTCCTGCATTGCCTCCTTGACTTGTCAAACTTGCACCTAACACTCCTGCATTTGATTGTGCCAACAATTTTGTCATGAACAACTCCACATGAGCATTCAATTGTTCAATTCCCCGAGCATTTGAGTTGCATGCCTCTAGGATTTCCGGTAACTTTGTTTCAATTGTTGCAATTCGTGAAGAGAGAATGGTTAAGCTGGAATCCTGCCAAATTTGCATACATTCCTGAACATAATTACAACCTAGTTCAACAAACATCATTGATTATAGAACACCATCATGGCCATGGCAAAATGTAGCCTTCAACACATAAAGAACCAACCTAGGACCATTGCTACATTGAAAGTCTTTAATGTCAAGGTTTGTGCTAACATTATTGCACACATGATTGTATCCATATGTATTTGTGGGAACTCACTGGGTTTCCATTTGTGCCAACTGAGGCTAGCTCTGCAGCTGCCACCTCAGATAATGATGGGCTTCGACGCACAAGCTTTTTCTGCAACCCAAAAAAATGCATCCATAAAGTTCTAGGGGTAGGGAATTATATCTTTTATGATTCATATGCCTATTGTCAACAATTTATACCCATCTTCAGAGGCAAAAATATCAAGTTTAAACAAACACATACCAATTTGGCTTCAGCAGCAGCTTTTCCACCACGACCATATTTGCTTAATTTTGTGACTGCACCTTTTGCACCTGTTAGTTGGGAGGTCTTTTTTTTGTGTGTTGCATTCTTCCCAATATTTAACAAGTGTTGCCCACTGGTCTACATCCACACCAAGAAGGCATCCAGTCTACCCATCCTTTTGATACCATTTTTTAAGACGGGATCTTTTAGACTTCATGAATCGTTTGACACAATCCCTAAAACCACGGGCACTCAACTCATGATGGATATATTCAAATAAATTATCAAGTTGATTGCGAAGTTCAGCCATGTCCACATGGTTTTGTTCACCCACTTTAACAACAACCATATTTAGGATATGAGGTGCAAGACCTTGCATTGCATTATCCCAATCATTTTTACCATCGCATGACCCATCAATTTTGCCATGCTTTGTCACCTCCACTTTGTGAGGTGGCAATCCTTTCCCCTTCCGCTCTTCTGCCTCAAATTCTATGGTCTTTTTTGCCAGCCGTTATTGTGTTTTAATGTCAACCTTTGACCTACTAGATGGTTCTTGCAGCTCCTTGGTTGTAGGCATTTTTGCCCCTTGAATGTTAGTTTTGCCTACACCAAACTCACTAGCCCATTCGGCCTGTATGGAACCCCTACAATAACCACTAAGCCCATCCCAATTTGCATGGCCATGGTGGTTTGTTGCCATCCCTTCACAACAATTATTCCACTGTCCCTGATAACCAGCAGCCCATTGCCCTTGGTGCTTACAGTGCCCATGTGGTAGTGGTGGGCAGTTTGATTGTCCCCCTGCCCATTGCCCTAGGTGTCCATAATGCCCAAGTGGTGGCATACACTCCACTTATCTATCAACTAATTTCCATTGTTGCCCACCATATCCTAGAGGTGGCCCACCTTGTGCATTAGGCTTGCAATATTCTTCTACTTGTTGTGGAGTGCTACTTTCCAACCCCCTTTGACCACGTTGTGAAGGATTAGTTGTACAACCTTTCTTTGAATTTGTTCCCTGCTCTCAATCATGGTACTTTGTCCCATCTCAATAATTAATTGGCAAAAAAATCTTACAACATCAAAGTGCAAAATATATAAGATTGTAATCATCTAAATGCTCTTGGTCAAACATTGGTTCTTGACCTAGCAACAACTTATGGCAAAAAAACCAACAAAAAGTCTTGAGCACTTGATCTGGACAAACATTGGTTACTGACTTAGCAACAACTTCTGAAAAAAACCCAACAAAGAGTCTTGAGCACTTGATTTGGACAAGCATTAGTATTGACCTAGCAACAACTTCTGAAAAAAAACCAGCAAAGAGTCTTGAACCATTGATCTAGACAAGCATTGGTTATTGACCTAACAACAACTTCTGAAAAAAAACCAGCAAAGAGTTTTGAGCCTTTGATTTGGATAAGCATTGGTTCCTGACCTAGCAACAACTTCTGAAAAAAACCCAGCAAAGAGTCTTGAGCACTTGATTTGGACAAGCATTGGTTCCTAACCTAACAATAACTTCTCAAAACAAACCAACAAAGAGTCTTGAGCCCTTAATCTGGACAAGCATTGGTTATTGACCTAGCAACAACTTCTAAAAAAACCCAACAAAGAGTCTTGAACACTTGATATAGACAAACATTGGTTATTGACCTAGCAAAAACTTTTGAAAAAAAACCAGCAAAGTGTCTTGAGCCTTTGATTTGGACAAGCATTGGTTCCCGACCTAACAACAACTTATGGAAAAAAAACCAGCAAAGAGTCTTGAGCACTTGATATGGAAAAACATTTGTTATTGACCTAATAACAACTTTTGAAAAAAAACTAGCAAAGAGTCTTAAGCACTTGATTTGGACAAGCATTAGTTCTTGACCTAGCAACAACTTCTAAAAGAAAATGAGTAAAAAATCTTGAGCCCTTGATCTGGACAAGCATTGGTTATTGACCTAGTAACAACTTCTAAGAAAAAAAACCAACAAAGAGTCTTGAGCTCTTGATTTCAACAAGCATTAGTTATTGACCTAGCAACAACTTCTAAAAAAAAAACCAGCAAAGAGTCTTCAACATTTGATCTAGACAAGCATTGGTTCCTAACCTAGCAACGACTTCTGGAAAAAAAACCAACAAAGAGTCTTAAGCCCTTGATCTCGACAAGCATTGGTTCATGACGTAGCAACAACTTCTTAAAAAAACCCAGCAAAGAGTCTTGAGCCCTTGATTTGGACAAGCATTGGTTCTCGACCTAACAATAACTTCTAGAAAAAAAACCAGCAAAAAGTCTTAAGCCCTTGATTTGGACAAGCATTAGTTCCTGACCTAGCAACAACTTTTGAAAAAAAACCAGCAAAGAGTCTTGAGCACTTGATCTTGACAAGCATTAGTTCCTGACCTAGCAACAACTTCTAAAAGAAAACCAACAAAGAGTTTGGAGCCCTTGATGTGGACAAGAATTGGTTCCTGACCTAGCAATAACTTCTGAAAAGAAAAACCAACAAAGAGTCTTGAGCCCTTGATTTCGACAAGCATTGGTTCTTGACCTAGCAACAACTTTTGAAAAAAAACCAGCAAAGAGTCTTGAGCATTTGATTTGGACAAACATTGGTATTGACCTAGCAACAATTTCTGAAAAAAAACTAGCAAAGAGTCTTGAGCCCTTGATTTGGACAAGCATTGGTTCCTAACTTAACAACAACTTGTGAAAAAAAACCAGCAAAGAGTCTTGAGCCCTTGATCTAGACAAACATTGGTTCCTGACCTAGCAACAACTTCTGAAATAAAAAACCAACAAAGAATTTTGAGCCCTTGATCTGGACAAGCATTGGTTATTGACCTAGCAACAACTTTTGAAAAAAAACCAGCAAAGAGTCTTGAGCCCTTGATCTCGACAAGCATTGGTTCTTGACCTAGCAACCACTTCTGGAAAAAAAATCAACAAAGAGTCTTGAGCCCTTGATCTAGACAATCATTAGTTCCTGACCTAGCAACGACTTCTAGAAAAAATACCAACAAATAGTCTTGAGCCCTTTGATTGGGACAAGCATTGGTTATTGATCTAGCAACAACTTTTTAAAAAAAACCAGCAAAGAGTCTTGAGCGCTTGATCTAGACAAGCATTGGTTCTTGACCTAGCAACAACTTTTGAAAAAAAACCAACAAAGAGTCTTGAGCACTTGATCTGGACAAGTATTGGTTCTTGACTTAACAACAACTTTTGAAAAAAAACCACCAAAAAGTCTTTAACTTACCAAGAACTTCTGAAAACAAACTAGCTGCATGAAATAATGAAAAAAAGATTTTGCTTTAAACCTGGTCCGGTGTCCTTGTTGCCATTCGTTTATTTCCAAGGTTTTTCATTTGCTCTATAGTTGAGGACGCATTTTGCAAGTTATGCACCCCTTCTTTGAGCAAAATATTTTTTTGTTGCCGTTCAGAGCTAGTGCTATCAGATTGTTCTTCAGACTGCTCTTCATTGCTAGTGGTGTCACGTTCGCTTTTCGATGTAGACATTAATGATCCCCCCTCTTCTACCATGCTTGCTTGTGGTTTTGCAACAATCCTAACACTCTTCCTACGTGGTTGTGATGTTCTATCCACAAGATGGTGCTTAATCTTTTTCTTATGTGGAGTTTTCCACCTGCAACAAATGCCACAGTTTCTAAGTACTCAAACTATGGTTAGCATTGTTCACAATTGTTGTTAGACTAATTGCTCGGTGTATGCAAAGAACTTTAGCAAACCACCCAACATTTATGTTTCAAAGTTCCAAGTTGTTGACCTATGTTATATCATACATATACAAACATTACTATGCAAGTAATATGTGATAGATACAAACTCCACTGCTATGCAAGTAATGCGTGAAAGATATAAACTCCAGACAAACAAGAACATGAATGAAAGGGCAGTGCACTGGCCTTAAGGATGTAAAAACATCGTTGTGTGACACAAACCCTAACGAAAGTATTTACCTATTTGGTAGGTACCACCCACACCCCAACATGACCCGAAAGCATCATGTTTTCCAACCACCATGTAGATTTTCGACCTTCCCTGCATCTAATCTTGCAGTGGAACAAGTCTACCATACATAAAGATTAGCACACATGTTTGTAACAAACCTGCATTTCAAAACCACACATGTGTCTACAAAGGTAAGGAGAAGATGCTATAAGTTCATAGTTCAGCAGCCTAACGTTGTAGTGGAGCTAGTCGTGCTTGGAGCTTAGCAATATGTTGAGCTCATGCTTGTTCATAAGGGTTCATCTGTGGGGTCTCAACAATGTCCATAACTCCATTGTTCTCAGCCAATGCAAATTCATGTTCGCATTGTCTAGCACTCAAGCCACTCGATAACGTCCAATTTTTCTCTTTCATGGAAACATCTGCTAGCTTGGATAGGTTGCAAAACTCATCTACGCAAAGTCTTTCCATGTCTATAGTACAATATGGAAAAATGCTAGGAAGTGGTTGGGTTTGCACAAAAAATGGGTGTTGGCTTGTGTTTTGAAGCTTTTGAAGCTGAACTTAAAACAAGAAAAACGCCAGGGAAATGGCGGGGTTTGCATAAACAGTAGGTGTTGGCCTAGGCTTTCAAGAATAAAGTGTTTTGTGGCTGTTGAAGCTGAACTTAAAACATGTGTCCCCAATTGCTCAATGTTAAAAGGTATCCACATTGCATATTATGAAATTATAGTATGAAGTGCTCCATCACATGTATTTGAGAACCAAGCACAGATTCATGTGCCACCCATCATTTGTTGCATGTTCCTAATTTTGAAATTAGAATTGATGGCTAATGTTGGGTGTTTCACATGTTGTCAAGGATTTTAGATTTTTTTATGAGTTGCATGCACTTCATGGGGGAAGAAAAGTTTGTTGAGTATCAACTTGTGCACATGACATCCATGATGTTATGGGCTCTAGAAAGGGTTAGATTTTTATCAGGGTTGCCCCTTTGTTGGCCAATGCAAAAGACAACTGAATCTGCTACTACCTTCACAAGACACTAAATTGGCAAAATATTAAGTTCATGTGCCACAATTTTTATTCCCAAATTCAATTGTCCATAATCAAATTATTCATTATCCTTACTCCTCAAGTTCTTAAACAAAGTTACAACATTACCACCACAGATATACTCAACTTAGTTCCAAACATACCACAAACTTCATACTACCATACATCCATGATATTGAAGAGGAAACTCCACAATAGTCCTACTGAAGGTATCTATTGATTCTAGCCTTTATCATGATAGAATATAGTGGTTGGTGCCTCCTGCCCCTTTCCATATCCTTCAAGCACACCATTGATAAAAAGTCAAATGTTGACATCAGCTAGGCACTGCACAAAAACACACATACGCAATTGTGCAAGAAACTCCATAACAACAATTTGAAGGTATACAATTCTTGCAAACTTTAGAAGTAAACAACCACTATAGGAGTAATCATGATCCTATGGGTGTCAAACCAGCATATTCATCATGAATGGTAGCCACTAAATGCCATGAGCCTACATAGAATTAATGTTAGCATGTGCTAATACATAAGGCTGAAAGGAATTAGTTGAAGCATAGTACATGGATTTCAGATCCTCAAGAAGCAACCAACCTTAGAAAAAACTATATTTTTATCTATATAGACTTTTTTTCATAGGTAATAGCTTTTTGTTTTCAATAGCGAAATTTTTATAGATTGAAAAGAAACCAATTGATTCACTTTTGATCAAGCCAAATATACTGCACAACATTATGGATTTGATAAGGAATGACATGGTCCTTGATTTAGCACACCTACTTGGGCATTGACATCACAACCACAAAACATAACACATTTAAAACACATTGCTTAATTTTTTTTCACATGTGTTTTGGTCATGTAATTAGAACTTGACACAAGAAAAAGGTAAAGCTAGAACACACCTTACTTTTTCAACTACCAATGTCTACCACAAAGCTCATAAAGATGTCACACCACAAGACAAGAGGTTATTTTCACTTTGGTGGAGTTAACCACCGTACTAGCGTTGTATCCCATGTCTCATAAGTTCTTCGCCATTGTAATGCCTGGTCAAACAACAGAAAACTTTTTTTCAACAACATAATGAATTTAGTACAATGAGGTATTTCATGATCCAAATTGCAAATTGGTCTACTCCTAGAAGGCAAAATTGTACATAGTTTCCACTATAAGCAGTAGCTCTTTAGAAGCAGGCCAAAAATTATAAAATTCTATAACATGTGTAGATTAAGCTTTCATCACAAACTCCACATGACCATCTAGTAAAAACATGGTAAGCTGTGGGTTATAGTCTACCAGACCTTATAGTTACCTATTAAGTCTATGCTTATACCTACCTAGTAACCTACTCCTATGTTATTTAGTAGGATACATAGGTACCTACAACCTATTAATAGATCTAGCCTAGGTATATTAGGTAGGTCATCTAGCCTATTGAGCAGGCCTAAGCTTAAGCTACCTACCTAGTAGCCTAAATGGCCTAGTCTAGGTTAGCTACATACTTATTTAATGGGCCTAGGTTAGGCTAATTACTTAGATATCCTAAGTTAAGGTATGTACCTACTTAGGTAGCATAGGTTAAGTTAACTATTTAAGTAGCCTAGGTTAAATTATGTATCTACCTAGGTAGCCTAGGTTAGGCTATGTACCTATCTAGTAAGCTTAGGTGGCCTAGGTTAGGCTACCTACCTTGTAGGCTTAAGTGGCTTAAATTAAGCTACATACTTAGTAGGCCTAAGTGGCTTAGGTTAAACTACCTACCTAGTAGGCCTAGACTATGTGCCTATAGTAAGTCTAAACTAATAGGCTACCTACATGGTTAATAGGTCTACTTAGTAAGCCTAGGTCACCTAGGATACCTACCTAAAAGGTTTACACTACTTAATTATAGGCTACTTAATTAGTAATCCTAAGTTGTGTCCTAGGTAACCTACTAGATATATAAATCTAGGTTAGGTTACTAGCTAGGTTATTACCTAACAAGTAGCCTATTAATTATGTTAAGTTAAATAGGTAGTTTAAACTTAACAAGTGCACTAAGTCATCAAATGAGTATGGTTCATTTGATTAAGTGTCAAATCATAATGGTCAATTTGACTAAAGGTCAAATTAGGATGATCAATTTGACTAAACCCCATCCATTCAATATAACCAATTTGATTAAGCCAAGGCCATTTTGATGAACATTTGTCCATTTTGACTATATCTTCGGCTTGACATTTGGTCAAAAAGGTCATTTTAATCAAATGCAATGGTCAAATATAACATGTGTTTTTCGTGCCCCAAACCTTTAGTCAAAATGGACATACCCTTTGGTCAATGTGGACACTTCGGTTAATTTGGCCTTTTGAAAAGCTGTGATTTTAAAAAAATGTGTTTTGATTAACAATACCAGCTAGAAATAAATATCTATATTTGTTGTTTGAATTTTCCAATACAAACATGATTTTGGTTTGGGGTGCATTTATATTCACTTTTGTGAAACCATGGGGAGTAATGGCAATTAATCACTATCATCTATGATGAAGGTGATGGTTTAAAATTGTGTGAGTGATAGTCACCAAGTTATAAAAACAACATTCAAGTCTCATTCCATTGTGCTTGTTTTGGTTGGGCTGGAATTGTGATAACGGTTAGTTTCAAAACATTGTTGTGAATTTTTCTACAATTTTATGTTGTGGTTGGTGTCTTTGTGATCATAATCTTTCATTGAATTGTAGTTAATGGTTTTGTTTTTTGATCTTGAAAGTGGATCAATGGAGTTTGTTGTGCCAACAATTAATCCATTTACTTTTTTCCCTATCAAGTCAATTTTAATTCAAACAAAACCTTATGTGATCTTAAGGTATGTTCAATTTTATATATATTACTTTTGTTGTAGGATTGAGGGAGCTTGAATTTTTTTGTTCTTTTAATTAATCTCCATTCATTGCAAGGCTTTTGTTGTGAAAAAAGGTTTGTTGTGCCAGTAATTGGTCCATTTGCATTTTTTCCTATCAAATCAATTTCAATTCAAACAAAACCTTCTATGATCTTAAGGTATGTTCATTTTTATATATCTTAGTTGTACTATAGGATTAATGGAACTTGGATACACTTGTTCTTTTGGCTAATGTCCATTCATTGGAAGGCTTTTGTTGTGAATTTTTTTTATTATGCCAACAATTGGTCCATTTGTCTTTTTCCCTATCAAATCAATTTCAATTCAAACAAAACCTTATGTGATCTTAAGGTATGTTCAATTCCATATATCTTAATTTTATTACAAGATTGAAGGAGCTGGGATATGCTTGTTTTTTTGGCTAATGTCCATTCATTGCAAGGCTTTTGTTGTGCCAACAGTTGGTTCGTCTACCTTTTTCCATATCAAATCAATTTTAGTTCAAACAAAACCTTATATTCTCTTAAGGTATGTTCAATTTATATGTCTTAATTTTGTTGCAGGATTGAAAGAACTTGGATACTTTTGTTCTTTTCGTCAACATCCATTCATTGTAAACCTTTTGTTGCAAGAAAAGGACTGTTGTACCAACAAATTGATGTTTTGTTAAACATTGTTAGAAACCCACTTCACCCCTATTTGGCTTTGAGACTATGTTTCCAAGTATATGATGCATACATAGATTTTAAATATTAGTATACATAGTATAACCATTGTTTAGAAGTTTTGGTAGAATTTGAGAACATTTATTAAGGTTTCCATATATTTCATGTTAGGGAGGAATGAAAGAAGTTGTCCATCTGCTCGTTTTTTTCTTGTGTTGTTTTTTGTTAGTTTATCTTCTTGTGCTTCTTGTTTTTGTTTTTCTTGTGCTTGTGCTTCTTGTTTTTTTTTTCCTTGTGTTTTTGCTTGTTTTTGTGTTTATTCTTGTGGTCCTTGTTTTTGTTTTTGTTTTACTTATTTTGCATCTTTGCATTTGTTTTGATTCTTCTTGTTTTTATTACAAGGAAATGTGCATTATCTTAAAATGGTGAAGACAAAGGGGCTCAAGTTAACATGGTTAAAACCTTTTGTTAAAGAAAATGAATATGAAGGAATTGTTCTTCTTCCTTTTCCTCCCCAAGGGATGCTTGCCAAAAGGGTATTGTTTGTTATTCCAACAGCTACAGTGACATCTTTTCCAAATGCAATGCCTCCAATTATAAGCATGCCGGTTGTTCAAAGAATAGCTACAATGGATAGGACACATGTTCCAATAGCTACAATGCCTTTGGTTGATGGGACACACATGATTCCCATTGAAAAGGGGTTGAAGGGAGAAAAAATGTGTGTCTATTCACAAGGTTCACAACATGCCAATATGACAAAAGAAGAAGTCTACCACTATAACCTTGAAATTGACATGTTTGGGCCATGTGGACTGGACAACAGGTGTTTGAGTACATAATAAATAATTTAACACATTTGTTTTACAAGAATGTCCATGTGAAATGGGTCATTCAAAAACAGGCCCAATTTGTGCAAGAACTTCTTATGGACCTTTGGAAAACATTCCTTGGAGCTTGGTTAACAAGTGTTGTCTTCAAACAAATTAGGGATACATAGCACCAATGATGGTGTTTGTATCAAAAGGCTGCGAAACAACCAAATGGTAGGTAATTAAATTAGGATTATGTGAGAATAGTGGTTGTTGAATTGTTCAATTTAGTTACACATGTTGATTGTTGGTTTAGGGTTAAATTTCAACATTGATTTGTGATTTATGTTCATTTTATCTTGTTTTGATTGTTAATGTGTAGTAAGGAAACCATATGGTTGCTCTTCTCCAAGTTGGAAGGTATTTTTTTGCATAGGAGTGGTTTTTAAGTGTAGATTCTGATCGACATCACCAACAATCATTAGAAGAAAAATTTTCTTTTGCAACTTCTCTTTTGCAACTATAAGTGTTTTATGCAACTAAAAAATGTTGCACGCAATTATTTTTTAGTTGCATGTGACATGTGTAGTTGCATAAGAAAAATTGCAAAACACAATTTTTGTACTAGTAAATTGGAGGCTGTCTAAGTATCATAATAGCTTTAAAATCGCTTTGGAAGTGGGGGCACATGTAATTTTACAAGATGACATGTACATATGATTTGACTAGAACTCCTTAAAACAAAAGAATATATTCATTTTGGCATTTCCACAAAAGAGGATCTTAGGTTTCCAAAACTATATTTGATATATAGTTGACTTGTGGTAGAAATCAAAATATAGAAAGATGCCATCACTTGTGGAGTTAAAGCGGGTTAAAGAAATTGGCATCAAAACATTCTTTGCTAACATGGGCAAGTCATTTGGTGCAACATCAGATTCATGGATTCATCAACATTCACTACCGGTGTTGATTCATTTGTTGCATCAAATGAATACTTTGGCAAATAATGTTCAAAGAACTGAATGGAACATTTTATTGTTTTTGAAATCGTACCTACTAGTTGTACGATTATGTTAATGTTAGTTAATTAAAGACAATTAAAAAATAACTACCACTTTTGTTTAAGTGCTTACATGGATTTACACATCAATTGAAATGCCATAGTTGTTGTAGTTGTTATTGGTGTTGTTTTTTCTTGATTGTTATGTTGTCGTGGTCAAATGGATTGCAATTTCATTTCATATTGCCACTTTAGTCCAGATGGAAGATGATGTTGCAAACATCACCAAATCTTTGTCCCAATGTTTAAGCTTTTTAAGCTTATGGTAGGTGTCCGTGATCTCACCTTAATTGCAACAAGTTAAGGACAAGTTTCTAGGTCAATTTATGAACCTAATATTGAAAGGTTAAAATGCCAAGTATTGCAAGATTCTTTTACCTTGGGATTAAAAACCATTGGTTAGTGGAATGAAGGTTATGAAGATGGACCTAATTAAGGCCTTCCATTATATTAATGTACAACATTAATGTTAGTAGGACTTGAAATCTCCACAATGTAAAAGAAAGAGATTTGGAAAACATATAAACAATTGACAGGGGGAAGTCAAAGGAACTGCAACCATGCCCAATGAACTTTTTAACATTCAACTTGGTGAACTGAAATTCCCATGTATGTTCCATGAACCTTTAACACACTTTTGATACAATGAAATTAATCATGTTTCTAAATCTCACCATTAGATATGTTAAAAGCAAATATCATCTTCATTATGCCTTATCAATTCATCTAAAGACTATGTGGCTTTTAAGGTTGGTAATTAAGATATTCCCTAACCCAATATTTTATCCTTTTTAATGACCTATGTCAGATGCAATTTTACATCATATTGCTATATTAGGTTTACTATCTAGATATTAGCTCTAGCAACTTTTATGAATGATAGTGTGCAATGCTAGTTTTAATAAATGAAGTTTGAAATGTGAATGGCATTAGACAATATTTGATAGGTTTGTTTGATTGGGTTTGATGATTTATTTATGCCTTTGTAGGGTTGAGGAAGCTTCACAATTCATGATTGTGAATGGAACTTATAAAATACCATGGAACATCCATGTAATTTCCATTCACAATCATGAATTGTTCTTCTTAGCTTTCCACAATTGCAAAATTCACAAATTGAGTTTATTGAACCCACCCTTGGAGTAAACCTCCTTTTGCATAAAACCCCACTAAGGGTTTGGCTTGGTTTTCTTCCTCACGGATTCACCTTAGGTTATATTTAGATCTTTGTAGGAAAGACAATTTATTAGGATAATAAAAAAAAATCTGATTTGCATGTGTTTTGTCTAGATTATTGACCAATGCATTAGGTTTTTGAAAATCCATTTGAAATAGATATGTCAACTTTATCACAAATGAAAATGTATGTGCCAATAGAAAATTAGGAAAAATGGATTGAAAATGTATGTTAAAGTCACATCACATGTACATTAATATTTATTATGAAAATTTTAGAACAAATCTGTTGGAAATATACATGTGAGTTTTATCACAAAGGTAATTGGTATGAGCTATTAAAAATGAAAAAAATTTATTAAAAATGTATTTTGGTTCTATCACAAATGCATTAGTATGTGCTATTAAAACATTAGAATTTGTTTGTTGAAAACATGTGTTAATTTTTATTATTAATATGTGCTAATTACCTATGGTTAATTGCACAATGCATTTAAAACGATATTTTCGCATCTTTTTCATGATATATACGTGAATTACCAACAATTTTATGTTGGATGAAATAATATTTTTTGCAACAAAATTTACACAAATCTTCCGTAATTATCGATAAAAAATTACATTTCATGTTACATCAATTTTTAATATGTAATTTACACATTTTTTTCATAATGTAGATACAGATTTTCAATATGTTTTCCTATTCAATGTTATTGTGCAAACTATCAAAAATATTTTAAAAATGCGGTGCAAATGTGTTTAAATTTGTATAATAGATGCATTATTATAGGCCATTTAACAACAGATAGTTGCACAATACTTTTTAAAAAAATGTTAAAACATAATTTATATTGTTTATAGACGAATTTCTAACAAAATGGCATGGGAAGCCACCCACTAAATCATGAAAAATCTATGAGAAAATTGTTTTAAAACCTCATATTGTAGTAGTGGTACTCTTACATCCATGGGTGTAGAAAACTGCATCAACATAAGTTGTATCCTTTGGGTTCACTGGATTGGAGCCTATGTGAAGAACGTTTCAGTCTCTCAACAAATGCATGTCCAGCATGTGATGCTTTTGATCATCTCAAAAGGATCATACTTTTGTCTTTCTCCATATCTCTGGACATTGCAAACTAAACTCTTGTTTGCATTGCAGGTTTGAATTGTCATTCTAATCATAGCAGCTCCACCCATCTGCTGTATTTCCTGCTTCTGGGGTTGTAGGACTTCCATATCATTACTTCTCTCCTCTCCTCTTCTTGGCATGCAAAGTTAAATTTGCATCACAGGTCTGAATTCATGGATGATGGTGATCTTTACAGCTCTGTTTTTCAAATTTTCGGTTTGTATTTTCTTGTTTTTTTCTCATCTCTGTGGATGCAAAGTATTAGTTTTGCATCACAGGTCTGAAGTCATCATATCATAGATAATCTCTGTTAAGCCTTGCATGTCTTTTCCTTCTGTTTTATACAGTCAAACTACTAAATTGCCATCATGGGTCTTAAGTCATCATGTTGATCAGGGCAGCACTACTATCTGTACTCCTTTAAAAAGGTTATTCTCTTTTGCTTTCCGTTGTGGTTATTGTCAATATATGGCAGCTCATTTAGGGGTAGGTTTGAATGTGTAAAAGGTCAGTAAGGCCGTTACCAACATATGGGGGCCTCATTGTAGGCCCTCATTTCTGGTACCAGCCTCCCTCAAGGGCATTACCGTGAGTAAGGCTCTGCCACTTTTTTCTTATACCCTATTACCTTGGCAACTTCAAGGCTAGGCTAACTAGATTATTTTTAGAAATGTTGAGATTTTTACCCGGAAAAAAATCAAAATAACAAGATTCTATGAAGGAAAACATTGAATCCAATCTTGAAGAACATTTTATTTGTCAAAAAATGAATTTCAAAATTAATTAATTACTCAACAAATACGTGTTGAAGCTGTCATGGTAATATGCTATTAAAAAAGGTTTCCTGGCAGTCGGAACTTGTTTTTAAATGAACTCTACAAAGTGGGAGGAACTAATTGACTTTATAATGTGCTCTGCCACAACACCATAAAACCAGTGGTCCCTCTATTAGTACATATCTTGTTGAGAAAGATAGAGTTCTGTTCAGTGTGGATCTCTGCTGAAAGTTTGTCATTTTGCTAACAAATTGTACTGAAGTGGACTCCTGCTGAAGAACTAGATAGCTATAATAGTCAATTAACATAGATGCGGTTAATGTACTAGAGAGCCAGCAGCACTGGGTCCCGGCTCCCTGGTGTAAAAGTTCTGAACCTCCCCCTTAGACAGTTCTTAAAGCATTTGGGCAGGTCATAAACTAGTCTAGGTAAGTAACAAACGATGGAATCTGACAGTAGCTTATTGATGCCTTTGAAACCTTTCAATTCACCTTCACATCCTCGTAACAAGACATGTCACGAGCTCTCTGTCCAGTTATAAATGAGACACCCTGCACCGAGAAAACGTGCAGCTCGGAGCTTTTATGACTGAAATGCAGCCACAGTGAACCAGCACCCCACCGGTGCACCATCCACTGGATGCCTGTTATTTACTCAGTTGTAAATGAACCTAGCTTTGTTGGTGACAGAATTTTACCCCCTAACGAGCTCTGCCCATGGACAGAAATACCCCTTAACGAGCTCTGCCCGTGACAGAAATAGCCCCTAATGAGCTCTGTCCGTGACAGAAGTACTCCTAACAAGCTCTGCCCGTGACAGAAATACCCCCTAACGAGCTCTGTCCGTGACAGAAGTACTCCTAATGAGCTCTGTCATGACAGAAACACCACCGAACGAGCTCTGTCATGACAGAAACACCACCCAACGAGCTCTGCCCATCCCGCCCGTCATGATTGCGGCGGGTGGTTGTGGCCACATCAGAAAGCACAGACGTCTTTTTATTTGCTTTGTGACAAACGGATGAAATCCTTCCTTCCTTCATTTCTCAACAAATATTTCACTGCGGAAATTTTTCTGTGACAAAACACCAACCATCTTTTTCCGAGTGGATCAAGGACTTCCATCTTCAACAGCTTATTAGTAATAAATAAATTCATATTTTTGTTTTTGGCAGGCAGGAGCTTGTGTGCATAATGTACATCAGCAGGAGGACAAGGACGAGGAGTTATGGCAGCTGGTGCTTTTGCAGCTCACCTTGGGTTGGCTTGGGTTTGGCAACTTGGCTTCCGACCTGGCTACTACACAAATCCAGGAAAACTGGGAACCCAAAGAACCATAAAAACCAACCAAGCAAAACTCCTGAAGCATCGGCAGCATTTCTTCCTTCGAACATGATTTTGTTGTGTGCGTTAGACAAAATTCCAGTTGCAAAAATCTGACGTACGTTAGTTTACTCCTCTCTTTTACAAGCTCCACTTCTGAAGACTTGCCCACTACTCTCCTTGTTTGTCAATTTGTGTGTGTGTGTGTGGGTGTGTTTTTGTGTTTGTGGGAGTTTCATCAGCTTAGTACAATAGAAGTGTGAGTTCCTAAATATTTAGAGTTTCTCCTCTCTACTCCCCTTTTTGTTTATACAGTAGTCTATGGCAACAGACGTGCCGTTAGTGGATGCAGCCCAGCTGCTGGGCGAGCTTCGTCGCACATTTTCCAGCGGCCGTACCAAGAGCGAAAAATGGAGGTCGCAACAGTTGCGTGCGCTTCTGAAGATGGTGACGG
>Ga0209208_10001090_pt1 | contig 37792 bp, 30 predicted proteins | sample S1TSphfallax_3_FD_187694 | JGI IMG/M metagenome (GOLD analysis project Ga0209208, IMG submission 187694) | Host-associated microbial communities from peat moss isolated from Minnesota, USA - S1T2_Fd - Sphagnum fallax MG (SPAdes) (version 2) | ecosystem: Host-associated > Plants > Peat moss >...
GGTGCGGCCGATCTCGGGCTGGTTTATATGACCGACGTGGCGGCGGAGCCGAGGCTCGCGGTGGTCGCCACGCTGATCGCGCCGCCGGCGGTGACCAGCTACGCGGCGGCGGTAAACGCGCGCGCGGTGAGCCCGAATGCCGGCGCGCTGCTCGCATGCCTGCGCGGGCCCGCGGGTGCGGCCAGGCTGCGCGCCGCCGGATTGCAGGTGGGCGCATGACACGCCGCAACATCTCTCGCGCGACGCATGACATCCAGGACCATCCGCTGCTGGTGCGCATCGCGCATTGGCTGCAGGCGCTCGCCATCGTCATCATGGTCGGCAGCGGCTGGCGGATTTATAATTCCGCGCCGATTTTCGGGAATTACCGCTTCCCCATCTGGGCGACCTTGGGCGGCGATCCGGCGATTTCCAAAATCGCGCATATGGACCCGGGGGTCACCAACGCGCTCAACTGGCATTTCACCGGCATGTGGCTGCTGCTGGCGAGCTATTTGCTGTTCATGCTGCACGGGCTGATCTCCGGGCATTTTTGGCGGGATTTGCTGCCGCTGCATCCCCGCGCGCTGCTGCGGGATTTTGTCGCGGCCCTCACCTTCCGGCTCGGCCACCGGCTGGGCGAATATAACCAAGTGCAGCGCGCGGCCTATTGGGGCGTGCTGTTCGCGGTGTTCATGATGTTCGCAACCGGGCTGGCGATCTGGAAACCCGTGCAGCTGAGCTGGCTAACAGCACTACTGGGCGGCTACCCGACCGCGCGGGTGCTGCATTTCATTTTCATGTCCGGGATCTGCCTGTTCATCATCGTGCATGTCACGCTGGTGGCGCTGGTGCCGAAAACCCTGGTGGCGATGGTGTTTGGCCGCGCCGCCGCGCCGATCCGGCACGCGGAGGCCAATCATGCCGGGGAATAAACCGCCTTTCGACGTGGACCGGCGGAAAATTTTGCGCTCAGGCCTCAGCCTCGGCGCGCTCACTTTGCTGACCGGCTGCGATATCAGCGATAACGACACCGTGCAGGCGATGTTCGCGCGGGTCTCGCGCTGGAATAACTTTGTGCAGGGCGCGCTGTTCAGTGAAACCCATCTGGCACCGGAATATCCGGAAGCCATGGCGGTGAAGAATTTCCGTTTCAACGCCTGGTACCATTACAACCAGGCGCCCGTGATCAGCGCCGCGGATTACCGGCTGGAGCTCGCCGGGCTGATCGATAACAAACGCCCGTGGCGGGTGGCCGATCTCTACGCGCTGCCGCAAAAAAGCCAGATCACCCGGCATGTCTGCGTGGAGGGCTGGAGCATGATCGGCAAATGGACCGGCACGCCGCTCTCGGTATTCTTGCAGCGTGTGGGCGCGGATCTCACGGCGAAATATGTTGGGTTCGTGTGCGCCGATGGCTATTACGAGAGCATCGACATGGCGAGCGCTTTGCACCCGCAAACCATCATGGCCTATCAGCTCTCCGACCAGATTTTGCCGGTGGAATACGGCTTTCCGTTCAAAATCCGTATTCCCACCAAGCTTGGCTTCAAGAACCCGAAATATGTCACGGCGATCTATGTGACGAACCGCGATCCGGGCGGGTTCTGGGTGGATCGCGGGTATAATTGGTTTAGTGGAATCTAACGGGATGATGAAAGAAAGCGCTTCTTTTTTGAAAAAAAGAAGCAAAAAACTTTTGATTCCTTTAGGCTATCGCGGCGTCACCAGCACCGCCCCGGAAGAATCAAAAGTTTTTGCGGAGCTTTTTTTAAAAAGCGACCGCTTAACGGCGCTCTCCGCACCACCACATGCATCGGCGTAACAGCACCATGGACCACATGACAGACCGCTCAAAAATCTGCGCGATCGCGGTGATGGCGAAGGCGCCGCAGGCTGGCCGGTCGAAGACGCGGCTGGTGCCGGCGCTGAGCCCCGAGCAGGCGGCGGCGATGAGTGCGGCGTTTTTGCACGATATTACCGAGAATATTGCGGCGGCCGGGCGGATAGAGGCGATCGACGGGTATATCGCCTATGCGCCGGCGGGGCTGGAGGGGTTGTTTGACGGGCATTTGGCGCCTGGCACCGGGCTGGTGCTGGCGGATGGCGCGCCGGCGGTGCCAGAGGGTGTGGCCGGGTTTGGGCGCTGTCTGCTGCACGCGATCGAGACTTTGCTGGCGGCGGGGTATGGTGCGGCGATTGTGCTGAATTCCGACAGCCCGACCTTGCCGACGGCGTTTTTGGCGCAGGCCGCGGCCGCATTGGCCGCACCCGGCGCGCGCGCGGTGATGGGCCCGGCGGAGGATGGCGGGTATTATCTGCTGGGGGTGAAATCCGCCCAGGCGCATTTGTTTAAAGATATTCCCTGGAGCACGGCCGATGTGGCGGCGCACACGCGGGAACGGGCGGCGGAGATTGGGTTGACGCTGACCGAGCTGCCGGCATGGTATGACGTGGATGACGAGAGCGCGCTCAATGTATTGATCGCGCATATCTCGGCGCCGCCGGTGCAGGGGCACCCGCCCTACCCCGCCCCGGTGACGGCGGCGTTGCTGCGCCGGCTCGGGCGGCTCGCGCCCGATTTGCGGAAATCGGCTTGATGCGCGGCACCGGCACCGCGGCGCTGACGGCTTGCGCCGCCATTCTCATCTGCCTGACCATTCTGGGGCTGGCGATGCCGCATAGCGTGCCGGGGCAGTTCGGCATTGGCTACGGCGCGGCTTTGGACCGTTTTGTGGCGCTCAGCTGCGTGCAGGGCGCGGTATACGCCATCGCGGTCGCGCTGCTGCTGCGCGCCCGCGCCGCCCCGCCGCTCGCCTTCGTGCTGGCGGTCGCGTTCATCATGCGGGCGATGGTGGTGGCGGTGCCGCCGTTCCTGTCCAACGACATCTATCGCTATGTCTGGGATGGCTGGGTGCAGGCGGCTGGCATCAACCCGTTCCGCTACATCCCCGATGACCCGCATCTGGCGTTTCTGCGCGATGCGGCGGTGTTCCCCAACATCAACCGGGCCTCGTACGCGCATACGATCTACCCGCCGGCCGCGCAGATCGGGTTTTTGCTGATCACCTCCATGACCCGCCTGCTCGCGCTGCCGCCGGTGCTGGGCATGAAGCTCGCGATGCTGGGGTTTGAGGCCGCGGCGGTCTGGGCGATGCTGGGCGTGCTGGACGCGGCCGGGCTGCCGCGCAGCCGGGTGCTGATCTATGCCTGGAACCCGATCCCGCTTTGGGAGTTCGCCGGCAGCGGCCATGTGGACGCGATGACCGTTTTCGCCATCGCCTTCGCGCTGCTGGCCGCCTGCCGCGCGCGCGGCGGGCGCGCCGGCGCCGCGCTCGGCCTCGCGGTGCTGACGAAATTCTTGCCCATCGCGCTGGCCCCCGCTTTGTGGCGGCGCTGGGACTGGAAGTTTGGCGTGGCGCTCACCGGGGTGATCATCCTGCTCTATCTGCCTTATCTCGGCGCCGGGCGCGCGGTGTTCGGCTTCCTCGGCGGCTATGCGGCGCAGGAAGGGATTGATAGCGGGCATGGGATATTTTTGCTGGACGCGCTGGGGCTGCTCGGCCCGGTGCCGGCCTGGGGTGCAAAACTCTATCTCGGCTTGGTCGCCCTGGGCCTGGCGGGCGTGGCGGCATGGATGGTTTGGCGGCCGCGGCCGGCCAAGCCTGGCCCGGCACTCACCCGCCTGCTGGCAAGGCGCTGCCTGATACTGGGCGGTGTTCTGATGCTGGGCATCAGCCCGCATTACCCGTGGTATTTTCCCTTCCTGCTGCTGCCGGCCTGCGTGGTGGCAGCACCCGCGGCCATCTACCTCGTGACGGCCAGCGTGCTGCTCTACCTCAACCCCACCCATACCGCACCGCTCTGGCCGGCCATCGTGTTTCTGCCGGCCGCGGCCTTGGCGGCGGGACAATTTTTAACAGCGCGCCCGGCGGTCTCGCCGGCGCCCGCAGGAGCCCCGCAATGAACACGATCCTGAAAGACCCGCGCCGCTATTTCGAGGCCGTGCAGAGCGCGCGCACCGCCGAGGCCGCACCGCCGGTATGCCTGTATCTCGAAGTCACCAACCGCTGTAACCTGCTCTGCGAGACCTGCCCGCGCACCTTCGAGGCGCTGGAGCCGCCGGCGGATATGGATTGGGAGCTGTTCACCAGCATCATAAACCAAGTGCCGGATATCGCGCGCGTGGTGCTGCACGGCGTGGGCGAGCCGATGCTGGTAAAAAAACTCCCCGATATGATCCGCTATTTGAAGGCGCGTGGCATCTACACGTTGTTCAACACCAACGGCACGCTGCTGACGCCCAAACGCCAGCGCGAGCTGATTGAAACCGGGCTGGATGAGCTGCGCGTCTCGCTCGACGCGGCGGATGCAAAAACCTTTCTCGCCGTGAGGGGCAAGGATTTTTTCGACAGAATCGTCAAAAACATCAGCAGCTTTACCAATCTGCAGCGCGCCATGGGGGCGGAAAAACCGCTGGTCTCGATGTGGCTGACCGGGCTGAAGGAAACCATCGGCCAGTTGCCGGATTTCGTCCGCCTGGCGGCGGAGATCGGCGTGCGGGAGGTGCATCTGCAGCGCCTGGTGTTCGACGAAGACGGCTTCGGCCTGGCGCGGGCGGAGTCGGCCCTGTTTGAGCACACACGGGCGGAGGAAGAGACAGCCGTGGCCCAGGCCCAGCTGCTCGCCACATCACTCGGGGTCCACCTGAACGCCTCGGGCGGCGCCGAGCCCGGGCTGAGCCTGAAAGCCAGCGCCGATGAGCGCCCCTGGGCCACCTGCCGGCGGCCATGGTCGCTGATGTACTTTACCGCGCATGGCCGGGCGCTGCCCTGCTGCATCGCGCCGTTCTCAGCCCGCGGCTACGAAAACTACACGCTGGGCGACGCCACCCAGCAATCCTTGCGCGAGATATGGGACAGCCCGGCCTACCGAGATTTCCGTACCGCATTGGTGAGCGACGCACCGCCGAAGCCATGTGCGAATTGCGGGCTGCGGTGGAGTTTGTGAGGCGGAAAGCGGTTACTTTTTTGAAAAAAAGTAACCAAAAAACTTTTATGACTCCGGGGCGGTGGTGGTGAAACCGGCGCAGTGCAAAATGAATAAAAGTCTTTTTGCTTCTTTTTCTTCAGAAAAAGAAGCGCTTACTTTGATTCAAAATCTCTAACATGCCTCGCGCCGCTGTTATCATCCCGACACTGAACGAGGCGGAAGCGATCGCCGGGGTGATTGCCGAGCTGCCGCGCGATGTGGCGGCTGAGATCATTATCGCCGATAGCGGCAGCACGGATGGCACACAGGAGATTGCAAAGGCGGCAGGGGCGCGTGTGCTGGCACTGGGTGTGCGCGGCTATGGCCGCGCCTGCGCGGCCGGTGCCGCGGCTGCCGGGGCGGATTGCGATATCATCGTGTTCATGGATGGTGACGGCGCTGACCGCGGCGATTTGCTCGCGCGGCTGACCGGGCCGATTGAATCCGGGGCGGCGGATTTCGTGATCGCGGCGCGCGCCCGGCATTTGCGCGACCCAGGCTCGATGAGCGCGCACCAAATTATCGCCGGGCACGCGCTGGGCTTTGCCATCGGCCTCCTCACCGGCACGCGCTACACCGATATGTGCGCCTACCGCGCGATCCGCCGCGACGCGCTGGAAAAACTAGATATGCGCGAAATGACCTATGGCTGGAACATCGAAATGCAAATGAAAGCCGCGAAGCACCGCCTGCGCATTCGCGAAATCCCCCTGCCCTATCGCTGCCGCGCCGGCGGCACCTCCAAGGTCGCGGGCTCACTCAAAGGCACAATCCGCGCCTCATGGCGGATTGTGACGACGTTTATGCGTGTGGCACTCGGGTGAGTAAGCGGTCGCTTTTCTGTAGAAAAGCTCCGCAAAAGACTTTTATTTCGTCTGGGGCGGCGTTGATGGGGCGGCGATAGCCCAGAGACATCAAAAGTTTTTTTGGTTCTCGCGTCCCGATGACTGAGCGAAGCGAAGTCTGAATCGGGCGGAGGCGCCCAAGGTTCCAACGGTGCGTCTTGCGAATGCACGCATTCGCGTGACGCGCCGTTGGAAAGGCGCCGGAGGGCGCGAGAGATGGTTCAAAAAAAGAACCGCTTCCTTACTCCACCCCAATAATAATTTCGATCAAATTCGCCTGCCCGGACGCAATGCCTGCTTCGATCGCCGGTGCGATATCTCCCGGGCGTTCGATCCTTCTTGCCGGCAGGCCCATTGAGTGCGCCAGCGCCAGGTAGTCGATCGCGGGTTCGCCGATATCCATGGCGATGAACCGGTTGCTGCGGTTGGAGAGGTAGTGTTCCTGGCCGCGCAGGAAATTTTTGAGGATATTGTATTCGCGGTTGTTCATCACGACGAAGGTGACGGGCAGTTTTTCATGGGCCGCGGTCCACATGGCTTGCGGGGAGTAGAGGGCGGCGCCGTCCCCCACCAGGGAGACCACCGGCTCGCGCCCGAGCCCGAGGGAGGCGCCGACGGCGGCCGGCATGCCCCAGCCGAGCGCGCCACCGCGCAGGAAGGAGTATTGCGCGGCGGATGAGCTATCCAGGAAGCTGCGGACGTGCAGCGCGGTTGCCACGGCTTCATCGACGATGCGGATATGCGGGCCGATGGCGCGCGCGGCCTGCTGCGCTGCGACCAGCGGGGTGATCAGCGGTGCGTCCCATTCAGCGGCGGCGCGGTCAGCCAGTGCTGCGCGGCGCGCGGCCTGGGCTTTTACGGCGGCGGCGCGCAGGCCGGCATAGGCCGGCGCCTGCGGCGCGGCGGCGGCGGCGAGCAATGGCTGCATGGCGGCGAGCGAGGCTTTGATATCCCCCACCACCGAGAGCTGGGTGGTATAGGTGCGCCCCAGATCCCGCACATCGGTGGACATTTGGTACACCACGCAGGAGGCCGGGATGATTGGCCCGGCGCTGTAGAGGATGGTGATGAGGGATTTGCCGCCGAGCGCGAAAATCGCGTCGTATCTGGTGAGTGTTTCGTAAATCTCCGCGCCCTTGCTCGGCATATTGCCGGCCCAGAGCGGGTGGGAGGTGGGAAACGGCAGGCAGGACGGCCAGGACGAGCCATAGACCGGCGCGCCGAGGCATTCGGCAAGCGCCGCGACCTCGGCTGCCGCGTCGCTCGCGTAGACCTCGTCGCCCGCGATGATCGCGAGGCGGCCGGGGGTGATGGCGGCGAGGCGGGTGCTGAGCTCGTGCAGCGAGCCGGCGACCATCCGCCGGTCGATCACCGAAGGCTGCGAGATGCCGATGGCGCTCATCTCCTCCATCACGTCCATCGGCAGCGAGAGGAAGACCGGGCCGGCGGGTGCGGCGCTCGCGTCGTGGAAGGCGCGGCGCACCAGCACCGGCAATTGGTCAGCATGCGCCACCTCCTGCGCCCATTTCACCGCCGGCCTGGCGATTTGTATGAGGTCGCCGAACAGCAGCGGGTCGGTGATCGTGTGCCGGGAATCCTGCTGCCCGGCGGTGACGACGAGGGGGGTTTGCGAGACGCTGGCGTTCAGCAGATTGCCCATGCCGTGGCCGAGCCCGCCGGCGGTGTGCAGGTTGAGAAAGCCGGGCTTGCGCGCGGCATGCGCGTAGCCATCCGCCATCGCCACAGCGCTCGCCTCCTGCAGCGCCCAGATATAGTTGATGTCGGTAATGCCGGCGAGTTCGTCCATCAGCGGCAGCTCGGTGGTGCCGGGATTGCCGAAAATATAGTCCACCTTTTCGCTGCGCAAAATCTCCAGCAGCACGGCGGCGCCACGGCGCATGGGTGCGGTTTCAACCGGTTGGATCAGGCTTTTCGGCATCACAACGCTCCTTGGGTCGCGGGTTCGGCCAAGCTTCTCAGGTTTGCCGGCGTGCATGAAGGGGCGTGGGCCGGGATGATGAAGAAGGCAAGAAAAGGTAAGGCAAGAGGTTCTTTTTTGAAAAAAAGAACCAAAAAACTTTTGATTCCTATGGGCTAACGCCGCGCCACCGGCTTCGCCCCCGAGGCATTAAAAGTTTTGGGCGGCGCTTTGCGTCCCGATGACGCAGCGGCGTAGCCGCGCAGTCTGAATCGGGCCGCAAATAACGTGCGTCCCGATGACGCAGTGGCGTAGCCACGCAGTCTGAATCGGGCGAAGGCGCCGAAGGGCGCCTTGCTTGCCTTCGCTGCGTAGTTTCCGTCCCTGGGGGGTGCGGCGCGCGGGTGGTAGCCTCTCATGTCCACATCAGGTGGATAAAGGGATCACCATGCCGTATGACACGAGCAAACCAGAAGCACCGCCGGCGCCCGAGAGCCTCGCCGCCATGCTCGACCGCATGCTGCATGACTGGCAGAGCCGCTACACCGCCGGGCACTCGCCCAACACCTTGGCGCTCGCCTTTATGGATTGGGCGGCGCATACCGCCAACGCGCCATTCACCACCGCCACAATGGGCCATAAAGCGCTCACCCAATGGCAGCGTTTGGCCGGCGTGATGGCGGGCGGCGCTGATGCCATAGCGCCCGCCGCCGGTGATAGCCGCTTTGCCGACCCGGCTTGGGCCGCGCCGCCGTTCAACCTGCTCACCCAGGCGGTGTTGCTGGGCGAGGAATGGTGGGAGCAATTGGTGCAGACTCCCCCCGGCGTTAGCCCGCCGAACCGGCGCATGATGGCGTTCAGCCTGCGCCAAACGCTGGAGATGCTCTCGCCATCCAACCTCGCCTGGATGAACCCGGTGGTGCTCGACGCCACGCGACGGAGCGGAGGCAAAAACCTCTTGGCCGGCCTGGGAAATTTTTTAGCCGACCAGGCGAATGGTGCCACTGCCGGTGCCAGAACCGGCTTTACCGTCGGCAAAAACCTCGCCGCCACGCCGGGCAAGGTGATCTTCCGCAACCAGTTGTTCGAACTGATCCAATACGCGCCCGCCACGCCGAAGGTGGGGGCCGAACCGGTGCTGATCGTCCCCGCCTGGATTATGAAATATTACATCCTCGATCTCTCGGCCGGCAACTCCATGGTGGGCTGGCTGGTCGCGCAGGGCCATAGCGTGTTCATCATGTCCTGGCGAAACCCGGGGGCGGAGCTGCGCGATACCGCGCTGGATGACTACCGCACCCAAGGTGTTGCCGCCGCCATCGACGCCGTGCAGCGCGTCTGCGGCGAGGCTAAAATCCACGCCACCGGCTACTGCCTGGGCGGCACGCTGCTCGCCATCACCGCCGCCGCCATGGCGCGCGACGGGGATGACCGGCTCGCCAGCCTGTCGCTGTTCGCCGCCCAGACGGATTTTACCGAGGCCGGCGAATTGCAGCTCTTCATCACTGAGGACCAGTTGAGCTTCCTCGATGATATCATGCAGAGCCAAGGGTATTTGGATAGCGCGCAGATGGGCGGCGCGTTCCAGATGCTGCAAGGCAACGCGCTGGTCTGGTCGCCCGCCATCCGCACCTATCTGCTCGGCAAGCGCGACGCGCCGTTCGACCTGATGGCCTGGGACGCGGATGGCACGCGCCTGCCGGCCCGCATGCATATCGAATATCTGCGGCATCTCTACCAGAATAACGACCTCGCGGAGGGCCGGCTGGAAGCGGGCGGTGCTAAGCTGGCGCTGAATGATCTGCACCTGCCGATCTTCCTGGTCGGCACCGAGCACGACCTGATCGCGCCCTGGCACTCGGTGTTCAAACTACATCTCAGCGTGGATTCGGAGATTACCTTCGTGCTCGCCTCCGGCGGGCATAATGCCGGTATCGTCAGCGAGCCGGGGCACCAGCACCGGCATTTCCGTAGCCATACGCGCGCATCCTGCGGCCCCACGCGCGGCCCGGATGAATGGCGCGAAGCCACGACGCCGCAAGACGGCTCCTGGTGGATCGAATGGGGCAAATGGCTCACTCAGCACGGCACCGCCAAGCAGATCACCCCGCCAAAGATGGGCACGGCGCTGTGCGATGCGCCGGGAATGTATGTGATGGAGGGTTAGAGCGCGATGACATTCTGTGGAATCGCTTTGGGGCCACGCCGGTTTCACCGGCAACACGCGGGAGTGATAAAGCCGTTTTTTGGTTGCTTTTTTTCAAAAAAATAACCACTTCATTTTGCTTTACGTTCCCGCAACCCGATGAATCCGCGCGCGCTGGTGCGCCGGCATTGGATGCGTCCATGGTGCCGCGGCCAGAGCGCATTGCATATCCAGCCGGCCGGCGTTGCGGCGGGCGGCGATGGAGCTGCGGGAAAATTCGGTATCGCTGCTGGCGATGTGGTTGGCGCCCGGGTGATAGGTGATGTGGACGAGATCGAGCCGGCCTTGCCGCAGCGCCAGCGTGTCCGGCAGGCCGGACATTTCGGGCAGCCCGGCGTCTTTGGCGATGGCGAGCGCGTGGAGGTGGTTGGCAACGCTCTCGACCACGCGCAGATCATGCGCCGCGCGCCCGGCATATTGGATTTGCTTGGCCCGCCATAACACGTCGCTCATGGTGTTCGGCAGCGGGCCGGCGGCATCCCAGAGATCGATCACGAACACCAGCAGTGGCTCGCTGCCCTGCGCGGCGGCGAGTGCTTCCAGCGGCGTGTTGGAGACGCAGCCGCCATCCCAGTAGAACGCATCGCCGATTTTGGTGGCGGGGAGGCCTGGCGGCAGCGAGCCGCTGGCGATCACATGCGCGGCGTCAATCGGCTGGGTGGCACTGTCGAAAAACTCCAGTAGGCCGCTGGCGAGATTGGTGGTGCCCAGGGTCAGCCGGGTGGCCTGCCGGTTGATCCGCTCGAAGGAAACAAAGCGCTGCAGGGTTTTGTGCAAAGGCGTGGTATCGTAGAAGCTGAGTTCGTCCGGGCGCGCATCTGTTAGCAGATACGGGCTGAGCGGCCGGGGCGAGAAGAAATTCGGCTGCCCGAAGGCCAGAGCCTCGGCGCTGCTGAGCCGGTGGTGCAATAATTGCAGGGGCAGATATCGCGGACCGAAGGGCAGCTCCGGCCAGGAGATTTCGTGCCAGAAGCCGGCCAGTTTTTCGAGCCTGTCGGCGGGGTCGTTGCCGGCGATGATGGCGGCGTTGAACGCGCCGACCGAGATGCCCGCGACCCAATCGGGCTCAAAGCCGGCGCTGTGCAGCGCCTCGAACGCGCCGATATGATAGGCGCCGAGCGCGCCGCCGCCTTGCAGGACCAGCGCCACCTTGGGCGCGGCGGCCTTCATGTCAGACAGGGCTGCTCAGCGCCGCTTCGGCCTGTGTCCGCTTGCGCGTGGCGGACGGGTCGTCATGCACCGCGGCGGCCGGGGACAGCTCCGCCGCCTGGTCTGCCACGTCGAGCAGCGCCTGCGTCGACTCGCCCAGCATGTGCCGGACCTGATCGGTGATCTTGCGCATGGTGGTGATCAGGCCGTCAACATCCTGCATCGCCTGGTCGATCTGCGTGCGGCCAAGCTGGCCGGGTTTGGCGCCGGATGCGGCACTCTGCATCGCGGCCATGCCGCGCTGCATATATTGCTGCCCAAGCTCCGCCTCCAGCCGCGTCACCTCCGTCATGCCGCGCATGAAAATCCCGCCGGCGCGCATCAGCCGTGCCGTGCTGGACATCCATAACGCCATGCCTGCCGCCGGGTCGAAACTTGGCTGGGCCGCGCGCGTATGGCGCATGGCGCCGTTTCCGTTCGCATTGGTCATGTGATCTGATCCTCTGATTTCCTGGCCTGTTTTGGCTGTGCCGTTTTAGCGCCGCGATGGGCGGCAAGGCAGGATCGGAATCTACCCATCAAATTGCTGGCCAAAATTTTTGCGGGTCAACAGATTTTGACCGTCACGATATTCTCGCGCGCCGGGCCGAAAACATGCGCCGCACAGGCCATGCAGGGGTCGAAACTATGGATCGTGCGCAGCACCTCCAGCGGCTGGTCCGGGATCGCGAGGTGGTGGCCTGTCATCAGCGCGGCCTCGTACGGGCCGTGCTGGCCGGCGGCGTCCATCGGCCCGGCATTCCAGGTGGTTGGCACCACCGCCTGGTAGTTGGTGATTTTGCCGTTATCGATGATGACCCAGTGGCCGAGCGCGCCGCGCGGCGCCTCGACGGTGCCGATGCCGCGCGCATGCGCCGGCCAGCTCGCGGGGTCCCATTTCGCAGCATTGAAGGTTGCTACATCACCGGCTTCGATATTCGCCATCAGCCGGTCGTGCCAGCCCGCCATGCGGTCCACCATCAACTTCGCCTCGATCCCGCGCGCGACGATGCGGCCGAGGGTGGAATACAGCGCCTCGAACGGCAAATTGAGCTGCGCCAGCACGGCGGAGGTGAGCGCGATGGCCGGCGCGTTGCCGCTGGCGTGCAGCATCACCAGCCGCGCGAGCGGGCCGGTCTCCATCGGCTTGCCGCGCCAGCGCGGGGATTTGACCCAGGAATAGGTTTTATCCTCATCCAGAAGCTGGAAGGGCGGCGGCGGCCCGGTATAGCTGAGCGTGGTCTCGCCATCATACGGGTGCAGCGCCGCTGTATTGCCCTGGGTATAGCTGTACCAGGAATGTGCGACATATTCCTGGATTTGATCCGGCGCGGTGAGGTCCACCGGGTAGATTTTCGTGAGGTCACGGTTCAGCACCACGCCGCGCGGCACGCCGAAGCCGTTGCCGGCGTTGACACCATCGAAATCGCCATAGGTCATGAAATTATGCACGTTCTCGCCGCGCGTGAACCAATCCTTATAGGCGCCGCCGATGGTCACCAGGTCGGACAGATATACTTCATCTACAAATTTTTGCGCCGAATCGATCAACTGGCGCACGCGGATGAGATTGGTGAGCGACACCGCTGTCGCGTCCCCGCCGCCGGGCAGGGTGCCGTTGGCGGTGATCGCGCAGGGCGCGCCGCCGACCGCGACATTCGGGTGCGGGTTCTTGCCGCCGAAAATCGTCATGATCTGGCCGATTTCGCGCTGCCAGGAAAGCGCTTCCAGATAATGCGCGATGGCGATCAGGTTGGTCTCCGGCGGGAGCACATAGCCCGGATGGTCCCAATAGCCATTGGCGAAAATGCCGAGCTGGCCGGAGCTGACGAGGCTTTGCAGCCGGGTTTGTGCGGCGGCGAAATAGGCCGTCGAATTTTCCGCATAGCCGAGTTTCAGCGCGGCGGCACCGGTTTTTTGCGGGTCGGCGCTGAGTGCGCTGATCGGGTTCACCCAGTCCAGCGCCTGCAGATGATAAAAATGGATCACATGATCCTGCAGCAATTGCGAGCCGGCCATCAGGTCGCGGATCAGCTCGGCATTCTCCGGCACCGTGATGTTCAGCGCGTCCTCCACCGCGCGGACCGAGGCGAGGGCGTGCACCAGCGTGCACACGCCGCAAATGCGCTGCGCGAACGCCCATGCGTCGCGCGGGTCGCGCCCGCGCAGAATGATCTCGATGCCGCGCACCTGCGTGCCGGCGCTGAGCGCGTTGATGACATTGCCCTGCGCGTCGAGATCAACCTCGATCCGCAGATGTCCCTCGATCCGCGTGATCGGGTCAACGACGATACGCTGGTTCATTCACTTTCTCTTCATAAAATCAAAAGTTTTTTTCTGCGTTTTTTTTCAAAAAAGCGCCCGCTTCCTAAAAAATTTATTGTGCGAGGTTATCAGCGACGAGCTCAAGCAGGCTGCCGACATTGGTACTCCAGCCCGCCGCCTTGCCGCCATGCTCCAGAGTCTGCCGGCAGCCGGAGCAGCTGGTATAAACAATTGGCGCGCCGCTCGCCTCGATCTGTTTTTGCTTGATCGCGAAGGCCGCGTCCCGCAACGGCTGGGCGCGCTTGATCAGCGCCACGCCGCCGCCGCCGCCGCAACACCAATTTGCGTCCCCGGCGTCTTCCAGCTCGTGCAGATCAACGCCGAGAGCCTCAAAAATCACGCGCGGCGCCGCGGTCGCGCCGCCGCGGCGGGAGAGCTGGCAGGCATCGTGATAGGTCGCGGTTTGCACGACCTTGTTGACGCGGAGTTTGCCGGACTGGATGTTTTCCGCGACCAGCTCGGTGATCTGCAGCACGCGGAATGGCAGATCCTTGCCGTAGGCATTCGCGGCTTCCCAGCGCATTTCGGTAAAGGAATGCCCGCATTCCGGCATCACCAGAATTTGTGCACCGCAGGAGATGGCGGCCGCGATGATGCCTTGGGTGATGGCATCCTGCCCCGGCCGGTCCCCGGCGGTGAGGGAGACGTTATCGGCGTCGAACCCATCGGTGCGGAAACTCCAGGACTGGCCCAGATGATTCAAGATTTTTGCGATCGCGGCCATGGCGCCCGGATAGGTTTTGACGTCGATCGAAGACACCGTCGGCACGATGTCCGCCCGTGCTTCATCGACATGCATGACGACGTTGTACTTGACGCCGATATCGTGCAGCAGGCCGCGGAATGTATCGGATGTAAGGCCAAACGGGCTGCCGGTGGCGTGCTCCTTCTGCGCGATCGCGCCCAGAAAATCCGCCGGCGCCAGCCCCGCCTCATACATGCCGTGGCGGGTCTGCTCGACCAGATCGGCGATGTCGATCCCCATCGGGCAGATCAGCGAGCAGCGGCCGCACATATTGCAGGAATCATAGACCAGATCCTGCCAGTTGGTCAGCGTCTCGGCGGTGAGCGCGGGGGTCAGGCCGAGAAATTTATAGGCGAAGGCGAATGGTCCGAGCTCGCGGTTATAGCTTTGCTTGAACAGCTCGACTTTGTGGATGGGCGTGTAGCGCGGATCGCCGGTTTGCACGTAGAACTGGCAGGCCTCCGCGCATTGGCCGCAATGCACGCAGGATTCGAGCGAGAGCGCGATATTGGGGCCGATATCGCCGATGAAGCCGCGCAGAGCCTTCGCGACATCGACCGGCGGTGGCGCAATCTCATTCATGTCACGGCACCTTTGCGGGAAAAATTATAGCCCAGCACGCCGCGGCCGGCGAACACCAAGGCCACGTGCATCAACTTGCCGAAGGGCAGCCAGATCATCAGCAGCTCCACCGAGAAGAGATGCACGGCCAAGAGCGTGCCATAGCTCGCGACGGTTTCGCCGGAGAGCAGAATGCCGCTGGCCAGGGGCAAAAAAATCACCAGCCAGGAGATGTAGTCATCCGGCGTGGAGAGCAGCCGGAGCACCGGCTGGGTGAGCCGGCGCACCAGCAGAGCGAGCAACGCGGCGAGCGTTAATCCGCTGGCGAGCACCACGACGCCTTTTGGCAAATCCGCCCAGGAGACCCCGAAAATCTCGTGGATGACCAGAATATGCGGCGCGCCGCCGAACAGCACGATGAACAGCCCGACATGGAAGACATAAGACAGCGCCACCCCGGTGCCGACGCGCGGCCAGAAGGTGCGGCGCGGAATCGTGCGGGTGAACACGGTGACGGCACCGCCCAGCAGCCGCATGGCGAACGGGTTGCGCGCCGCGGCATGCGCCACCCGGCGGCGCAGCAAAACGATGCCGGTGACGCGCCAGAACATGCCCACGACAAGCACAAGCGTCGCGGCCTGCATGGCGGGGCCACGGGCAAATTCGAGCAAGTTCATTTTTGCGGCCCTTGCGGTGGCTTGGCCGTCTTGTGCCGGGCAGCGAACGCGGCCGCGGCGCCCACGGCGATGCCGCCGGCCGCGGCAATCCCGGTATCCTCCCAGCCAGGGCCCTTGCCGCCGGCGAGGGATGTGTAAAACCCGCCCTCCTGGTCCCAAAAATCCGGCTCCGAGCAGCCCAAACAGCCATGGCCGGATTCGATCGGGAAGCTGGTATTGTCATTCCATTTCAGGCTGGCGCAAGCGTTATGCGTGGTGGGGCCCTTGCAGCCCAGCTCGAACAGGCACCAGCCTTGCCGCGCGCCCTCGTCATCAAAAGATTTGGCGAATTTGCCCTGGTCGTAGAATGGGCGGCGGTAGCACTGGTCGTGGATGGTGGTGCCGAAATACGCCAGCGGGCGCTTACGGTCATCCAGATCGGGCAGGCGGCCAAAACTAACAAAATACACCAGTACGCCGCTCAACACTTCCGGCACCGGCGGGCAGCCGGGAATGTTGACGATGGGTTTGTTGGTGATGACGTCCTCCACGCCCACCGCGCCGGTCGGGTTCGGGTAGGCCTTCGGGATGCCGCCATAGGCCGCACAGGTGCCGATGGCGAGGATGGCCGCGGCATCGGGCGCGAATTGCTGCAGCATGCTCACATTCGCCTGGCCGCCGGTGAGTGAATACACCCCGCCATCGGCCACCGGCACCGAGCCATCGATCGCCAGCAGATATTTGCCCCTATTGGCCGCCACCGCCTGGCGCAATGTCAGCTCCGCTGCACTGCCAGCCGCGGACATCAACGCCTCCTGATAATCCAGCGAGATATAATCGAAAATCAGGGCCGCGATCGTCGGGCTCGATGTGCGCAGCAATGTCTCCAAACATCCCGTGCATTCCTGAAACGATAGCCAGATGACAGATTGGCGCCGGGCTTGTGCAAGGTTTGCCGCCATCGCGCTTGCCACGCCCGGCGGCAAGGCCAGGCTCGCGGTCATCGCGATCGAAAATTTCAGCAACCCGCGCCGGCTGAAACCGCTCTTGCCCAGCATTTCGCCCAATGTTGCATCCGCCGCGCTCACGATGCCGGCCGCGCCAGGCGGAAATTGGTCAAGCCGCGCAAACGACGCAGGCCGCGCGCCATATCCTCGCGATCCGCCCGCAAAATCTCCGGCACCGCCGCCACCTCGATCAGCAGCGCCACCACACGGCCGGTCTCATCCGCATGGCGCGTCCACCACAGGCCATGGATTGCGGTCTCCCTGGTTTGGCTCTCGCCCGAAATGCTGACCGTGGCGGCAACCTCGCCCTGCCCCAAACGCGCCTCCAACGCTGCCAGGCAACTGGCCGAGAGCGGCAAACCGAGCAGATCGATGCTGCCGGCACGGCCATATGAGATGAAATCTTGCATCAAATCCGCGGCCTCCATCAGCAGCGCATCCACCAGCCCGTCATCACCCAAGAAATCGAAATTTTGCATCAGCCGCGCCACCAGGCCGATACGGTGGTTTTGGCAAGCGCGCAGGCCGGGCCCACGGCATTTGCCACCTCGGCTGACAAAACCTCGCCCCAATCAACCCGCCCCGGCTGAATCGCCAGCACCGCCAAATGGCGCGGCGCGCAATCCTCCAGCCGCAACAGCGCAAGCAGATCAACCAACCCAGCCTCATGCGCGCTGGTCCTGGTCCCCGTGGCGATATGCGCGGCAAGGTTTTCAGCACCCAGCAACCGCATGCTCCCCGGCGCCGCCGCAAAATCCGCCGCATCGATGATCAGCACGCCCGCTTCATCACCCAGCAAGCCGGTCAGCCGGAACCCCATCGTCCCGCCATCAACCGCGCGCAGCCAAGGCGGGATTTGCGCATCCGCACGCAACCGCCGCACGACATGCACACCCACGCCATCATCGGCGAGCAGCGTGTTGCCCAATCCCAGTACTAATATGTTTTGGTTTGGCAACGCATCCATCGTGAAAGCTAGGCTTGCCAGCGGCCTGTTGCCCAGCGTCGGAATCTACCTAATGAGGTTTAGAGCGATTTCCGATCAATCGCATTCTAGATATATTTTAGAGGCGGTTTCAGACATTCTGTGGGATCGCAAAGCGACGCCAAAAGACTTTTATGACTCTGAGGCGGTGCTGGTTGGACCGCGATAGCCTGGAGGAATCAAACGTTTTTTTGCTGCTTTTTTTTCAAAAAAAGCAGCGCTTGCTTCAACAAATCCTTGGCAGCGGGTCATCCTCCAGCTCGTCCAAAATCCGCTCGCCGCCCAAAGCCGTGCGCAGCACGGCGCGCGGGCGGCCGGGTTCGATCTGGCCGATGATGGAGGCGCGGCTGCCGCCCGGCAGCGCGCGCCAGGCGGTCAGCAGGGCTTCGGCCTGGGCGGGCCCGATCACCGCCGCCACCCGGCCCTCGCAGGCCAGATAGAGCGGGTCGTAGCCCAGCATGCCGCAGATGCCGCGCACCTGCTCTTGCAGGGGCAAACCGTCCTCCTCCAGCGTCACGCGGCAATTTGCGGTGTGGCTGATTTCGTTCGCGATGGTGGCGATACCGCCGCGTGTGGGGTCGCGCATGAAGCGCAGTTCGGTGAACGCCTCAGCGGCGGAGGTGAAGGGCAGCACGCTCGCGCAATCGGAGGATAGGTCGCCATGCAGCCCGAATTCATGCCGGGCGAGCAGGATGGCGGTGCCGTGGTCGCCCAAAGTGCCGCTGACCAGGATGGCGTCTCCGGGCTGGATGCTGGCGAGCCCTGGCGGCGCACCGGCGTTGCGGCTGCCGATGCCGGCCATGGAGAGATAGAGCCCGCCGCCCTGGCCGCGCGGCAGCACCTTGGTATCCCCGGCAACGACCGAGACCCCGCAGGCCCGCGCGGCGGCCCCGATGCTGGCGGCGATCCGCTCCAGCGTGGCCAGGGCAAAACCTTCCTCGATCAAACAGGTGAGGGCGAGGAAGCGCGGCGTGGCGCCGCTGACCGCGAGGTCATTCACCGTGCCGTGGACCGCGAGCGTGCCGATATCCCCGCCTGGGAATTCCAGCGGATCGACGATGAAGCCATCGGTGGTGAACACCGCCTCGCCGGTGAACTGGTGCAGCACGGCGGCGTCCGCGTTGTTGTCGAGCGCGCCGAAATGTTTGGCGAACACGTCGCGGATCAATTCGCGCATCAGCCGGCCGCCATTGCCGTGGGCGAGGGTAATCATGAGGCGGCTTCGATGATCTGGCCGAAGCTCAAGGCGCCGTCATGGCAGGGGTGCCGGGCCGGCAGAAAGGCGCGCAGGCCGGCGCGGCGCAAACCGTCTTGCACCAGCGAGGTGAGAAGGCGGTTTTGAAACACGCCGCCGCACAGGCCGACGGCGAAGGTTTCGCCCGCGTCGCGGATGGCGGCGGCTTGCGCGACCAGGGCTGCGGCCAGGCTGGCGTGGAAGGCGTAGGCGCGCGCGCCGTGGCTGCGCCTGGGATCGGTGAGCATCGCCACCAGCGGCGCCCAATCCGCCTGCAGCACGCCATCCGCGCGGCTTTGCAGCGGCAGAAGCACCTTCTCCCCCTCACCGGCCAGCAACGCCAGTTTTTCCAGCGCGACCGGCCCCTGCGCCTCGTGCTCGGTGTAGTGCACCAGGTCCAAAAACGCCGCCGCGGCGTCGAACAACCGGCCGGCGGCGGAGGTTTGCGGGCAGTTCACCTGCCGGTCCCAGGCGGCTCTGGCGAGGTTAATGAGCGGCTCCCCCGGCGGCGCAAAGGGCACGCCGAGCGGCCAGGCGAGCGCGGCGGCGGCGCGCCACGGCTCGCGCGCCACCTTCTCGCCGCCCGGCGGCGCGAAGGGCCGGAAGCTTGCGGCGCGCACCCAGGCGCCGGGCGCGCCGCGCAGCGCCTCCCCGCCCCATAGCGTGCCATCCGCGCCCATGCCGGTGCCATCCCAGGTGAAGCAGAGCCAGTTTTTCTGGTCCGGAAACTCGCCCGCCAGCGCGCTGGCATGGGCGTGATGGTGGAAGATTTTCCGGGTGCGCAGGCCGGGCTGGGCGTTGGCCCATCTGGTGCCGCTATACCCCGCATGCGCGTCGCAGAGCAGTGTTTGCGCCCGGCAGCCATGCGCGCGCTGCAAATCCTCCGCCGCGCGCTCCAGGCTCTCCAACCCGGCCAGGCATGTCAGGTCCCCGAGTTCATCCGAAAGCGCCACATTATGCCCAAATGCCAGCGCCAGACGGGTTTTGGCCTGGCCGCCAAGCGCCAGCATGGGTGCCGCCACCGGGCGGGCCAGGCGGAACAGCTCGTGCGCCTTGGCGGCAACATCATGCGGCATGCGCATCCGCCTGCCGCTCGCCGGCGGACCACCAGATGCGGCAGGCACCCTCATCGGAGACCATGCAGGGGCCCACCGGCGTGCGCGGCGTGCAGGCCTTGCCGTAGAGCCGGCACGCGACAGGTAGGGTGCGCCCCATCACCACGCCGGCACAGTCGCAGCCCGGCGGCATCGCCTCCAGCCGGCTTGCTTCTCCCTCAACCACGCTCGCGAATTGCACCCGCGCGTCATGCGCCGCGAGATGCGGGCGCAGCCGGAAGCCAGAATGGGGGACCGCGCCGATCCCGCGCCAATCCGCGTCAAAATCCGCGAATTGGTCCGCCATGCAGGCTTGCGCGCGCTGGTTGCCTTGCGGGCGCACGACATCCGGATAGGCGTTTTCCAGCGCCGGGCGGCCGGCCAAAATCTGCACCAGCACGGCATGCAAGGCGTGCAGCAGGGATTGCGCGTCAAACCCCGCCACCGCCACCGGCATGTTGTGGCGGCCGGCGACGAACCGCCATTCCTCCGCCCCCATCACCGCCGCGACATGCCCGGGCGCGATCAACCCCTCAAACCCCGGGGCTTCACCCTCCAACAGCATCGCCACCGCCGGCCAGGTGCGCCGGAGCGCCAGCAACAGCGAGAGGTTTTTGGGGATCCCCTGTGCCAGCATGGCGGCGATGGGGGCTGCCGTGGTCTCGAACCCGGCGGCGAAAAACACCACGCGCTTTGCCGGGTTGGCGAGGGCGGCGGCAACCGCCTCCTGCGGGCTCGCGATCGCCCGCACATCCGCACCCTCCCGCTTGGCCGCGGCCAGGCTGCGCAGCGCGCCTTTTTTCACATTGGCCGGCACGCGCAGCATGTCCCCAAACGCCACCAGAATGTTGTTCGGGTCCTGCGCGAGCCGGATGGCGGCGGCAATATCAGCCTCCGGGCAAACACAGACCGGGCAGCCGGGCCCGGGAATCAGCGTAATCTGCGGCGGCAGCACGCCGCGCAGCCCCGCCTGGGCGATGCTGCGCTCATGCCCGCCGCAGACGTTCAATATGCGGATTTTGGAGGGCAATGGCAGCGCGTTGATGCGGCTGAGCCAGCCGGCGGCCTCAGTCATGCGCATGCTGCGCGTGCGCCGGGCGCAGCCTGCCGCGCTCGGCCGCCAGCCAGCCGAGCCAGGCGGCCATGCCATCGCCGTTGCGGGCGGAGAGCTCCAGCATCGGGGACGGGTTGGCGAGGTGGCGGAAATGCCGCAGCGCGCGCAATGTTTGAAAATCCCCGACCGCCTCCGTGAGGTCGGTTTTGGTGATCCCCAGTAAATCCGCGGCGCGGAACATCACCGGATATTTTTCGGGCTTGTCATCACCCTCCGTCACCGAGAGCAAAACCACGTTCTTGTGCTGGCCGAGGTCAAAACTCGCCGGGCAGACCAGGTTGCCGACATTTTCGATGAACAGAATATCCAGCTCGCGCAGCACCAGCGTATGCAAAGCCGCATGCACCATGCCGGCATCCAGATGGCAGGCATTGCCGGTGGTGATCTGCACCGCCTGCGCGCCGGTGCCGCGGATGCGCCGCGCGTCGTTCTCGGTCTCCAAATCGCCCTCGATCACCGCGATCCTCATCCGCCCGCGCAAAGCACGGATGGTGGCTTCCAGCAGGCTGGTTTTGCCGGCCCCCGGCGATGACATCATATTCACCACCAGCACGCCAGCGCCATCAAAATGTGCGCGGTTATGCGCGGCCTGGTGGTCGTTATCGCGCAGCATGGCCTGCAAAACTTCAACTTGTTTACCGGATTCGGTGTGCAATATCGCGCCCGCGACATGAACATGCCCGGTGGCGTTCGCGCAGCCGCAGATGTCACACATGTTCCATTATCCTCTCCGGCAGCTCGACAGATTCGATCCGCATCTCGTCACCCTCCAGCAGCGCCACGCGCCAGCTGCCGCAGGCACCGCAGAGCAAACGGTTGGGCAATGCCTGCGACACGGCGCCGCAAAGCCGGCACGCCACCCGCACGGCGGCGGTTTCAATCTCCAGCCGCACATCCGCGCAGCACGTGCCGGCGGCGACGAGCGGAAACGCCGCGCGCAGCAGATCCGGCTCAACCCCCGCCAACGGGCCGATGCGCAGCGTGATGCGTATGACCCGCGCGGCGCGCTCGGTCTGCGCGACGGCGCTGACCTGGCGCAGAATCGCCTCGCAAATCGACAGCTCATGCATGCAGGCGGTCCTGTTCAAGATTGATGATGTCGAACAATTCCCAGCTCGCCGCGGCATCGCTGCGCGATATTGTCTGGATCGCGTAGCCGACATGCACCAGCACGTAATCACCCGCCGCCACGTTCTCCGGCCCGATGAGAAACAGGCTCACATCGCGGCTGACACCGCGGGTTGCGCAGCGGGCGATGAAGTTATCAATACTGACGATGCGCATAGGGACGGCCAGACACATGAAACTCTCCACGCAGCGGGAAAAATTAAACCCAATAACCGCCGGCTGGACAGATTCGGAATCTACCTATTGCGGGATGGGGGATAGAAAGCGGTCGCTTTTTTAAAAAAAAAGCGCCGCAAAAAATTTTTGATCCTCTGGGCTATTGCGGCTCAGGCAGCACCGCCCCGGAGGACTCGAAAGTTTTTTTGGTGCTTTTTTTCAACAAAAGAACCGCTTAGTTATTCACTTACTACCCCCAACCCCAATCGCCCGCCGCGTTGCCGAAATGGTAAACGGCAGCAGCAAGGCCGCGATTGCGCCGGAGACGGCGACCAGCAGGAACACGGCGGGGAAGCCCGAGGCGGCCCCCAATGCGGCGTAGAGCGAGGTTGCGACGATCGGCCCGGCGGCCCCGCCGAGATGCCCGAGCCCATCTGTGAGTGACACCCCGCTGGAGCGCCCGCCGGTTGGGAAGCTTTCATTGGTGAGCGTGTACATCAGCGGAATCACGAAGCCGAGTGCGATGGTGACGATGAAGACGAGCGCGTAGATCACCGCGGTTTCGGCGATGAAGGCGATACCGGCGAAGCCCGCCGCCCAGACGAGCATGCCGGTGAAGATTGAGCGCTTGCGCTCGAAGCTATCGCCCAGCCAGGCGGAGAGTGCGGCGCCGAGCGAGAGCCCGAGCGAGCTCATCAGCATGAACATGATGCTGTGGGTGAGGGTATAGCCGTGATCGACGAAGAATACGGGGCCCAGGCCGAGCCAGATATATTCGCCGACATAGAACAGGAACCACATGGCAAATAGCAGGACCAGCCGGTTGATGAAGGGCGGGTGGAACAGCTCCATCATCGGCAGCCCTTCGGCGTGCTGCTCGGCGACCACGGGCACGACCGGCGCCAATTGGTGCCCGCGCGCGAGTGCCAGCGCCTCTGCGGCTTCCACGATGATGCGGGCCTGGGTGTAGCGGCCTTTGGTGAGCAGCCAGCGCGGTGATTCCGGGAGGAAGGGAAAGGCCAGCAAGGTGAATATGCCGAGCGCGCCGAAGGCAAACATGGCGCGCCAGCCCCAGACGTAATTTGGCACCAGCCAGAGTGCCAGGATCGGCACGAAGGCCAGGCCGATGAAGGAGAACATGTTGGCGAGCCCGGTATAGCGGCCGCGCATCGAGGCGGGGGCGAGTTCACCGATATAGGTTGAGATGATGGCGATTTCCGCGCCGATGCCCATGCCGGTGACGAAGCGCCAGAACACCAGGGTCCACAAACCGTTTGACAAGGTGCAGCCCACGCAGCCGATGGAGAAAAATATGGTGGCCATGATGATGCCGAGCTTGCGGCCGGCATAGTCCGCGAGGTTGCCGTTCAGCCAGGAGCCCAGGATATAGCCGAACAGGCTGAAGGAGATTGGGTACGCGGTTTCCGCAGCACTCATGTGGAAGATTTTGGAAAATACCGGCAGGCCGAACGCGACATTCGTGATGTCGAAGAACGACATGAAATAGCCGGCGCCGACCACCCAGATCACCGCGTTGGTGTAGGGCCAGATGTCCAGACGGTCGAGCCGTGCGGCGAGTTCCGGGCCTTGCCGCTCGTCCAGATGCTGTGTGATGGCGTCCATATTCCTGCCCCTATGCATGTTGAGGGGCATGCGCGCGCCACCCCCGCCACATATATGGGCGATGCCCGGATGCAGGATGAAGCCTCGGAAAACACCTAGGAAAAATCGCGGACGATACCGAGTACTTAAATGCACCTGGGTCGATATGAAAGCCTTGCGCTACGTAGTTTCCGAGGCTGGCGGCTTGCGGCATTCAGGCGCCTTTGAGCCGTCAACACCGGCCATGTTTCAGGCCATGTGCAACCAGCCCTTGAAGGGATGAACCGCTTTATGTCAAAAATCATTTCCGCCGAAGCCGCCGCGGCGCTGATTAAAGACGGTGCGACGATTGGCGCTGCGGCCTGCGCGATGTCCGGCTGGCCGGAAGAGATTTCCATCGCCATGGAGGCGCAGTTTCTGGCCAAGGGGCAACCCGCGAAACTGACGCTGGTGCATGCGGCGGGCATCGGCAACTGGAAGGACAAGGGCCCGGATCATTTTGCGCATGCCGGGATGATCGCCAAATGGATCGGCGGGCATTGCGGCCTTTCGCCCGATTTCGCGAAAATGGTGCTGGATGGCGGCTGCGAGGGCTATAACCTGCCGCAGGGCGTGATCTCGCAATTATGGCGTGAGATTGCGGCGCACCGGCCGGGAATGATCACCAAAACCGGCATCGGCACCTATGTCGACCCGCGGCTGGAGGGCGGCAAGATGAACAAAATCTCGACCACGGACATGGTGAAGGTGATCAGCTTTGCGGGTGAGGAATGGCTGTTCTATGCCGGGTTCCCGGTGGATGTCGCGATCATTCGCGGTACCACCGCCGATGAGAACGGGAATCTGACAGTTGAGGACGAGGGCGCGTGGTTCGAAATTCTACCGCTCGCGCAGGCGGCAAAAAACAGCGGCGGCATCGTGATCGCCGAGGTGAAATATGTTGCCCTCGCCGGCACGTTGAACCCGAAATCCGTGCGCGTGCCGGGCGTGCTGGTGGACCATATCGTGATCTCCAAGCCCGAAAATCACTGGCAATCCGCCGCCACTCAATTCAACCCGGCATTTTCCGGCCGCACCCGCGAGCCGATGGGCCAAATTCCGGCCATGAAGCTGGATGACCGGCTGATCATCGCGCGCCGTGCGGCGATGGAACTCACCCCGGGTGCCGCGGTGAATTTTGGCGTCGGCATCCCGCAAGGCATCGCCGCGGTGGCGGCGGTGGAAGGAATTCCCGATCTCGCGACGATGACCTCCGAGACCGGCACGATCGGCGGCGTGCCGGCGGACGGGCATGATTTCGGTATGTCCTATAACGCAGACGCCTTCGTTGAGCAGATGGTGCAGTTTGACTGGTATAGCGGCGGCGGGCTGGATATTGCGTTCGAGAGTTTTGCGCAGGTGGATGCAACCGGCAATGTGAATGTGAGTAAGTTTAACGGCAAAAGCGTCGGCTGCGGCGGCTTTATCGACATTACCCAGCACGCCAAAAAAGTCGTCTATGTCGGCAGCTTTACCGCGGGTGGGCTGAAGCTGACGGCGGCCGACGGCAAGCTTTCCATCGATACCGAAGGCAAACACAAAAAATACGTCAAACAGGTCGAGCAGATCACCGCAAGCGGCGCCTATGCCACTAAAATCAAACAGCCGGTGATGTTCGTGACCGAGCGCTGCGTATTTGAACTGCAGAACGGCGAGCTGGTGCTGACGGAAATCGCACCCGGCGTGGATATGGAGAAAGACATCCTCGCGCAGATGGCGTTCAAGCCGCGCACGACGCCAGCGCCCAAGCTGATGGAGGCCGGGATTTTCCAGGCAAAATGGGGCGACTTGAAAAAGATTATCGCCGCAAAATCGCAAAAACTTCCGCTCGCAGCCGAATAGAGAGGTTTGACATGAACATAATCACCCCAGCCCAAGTTGAAATCCAAAAGACCGCGAAGGCGTTTACCGCCGCGCATATCATCCCCAAAGCCGAGGCCTATGACAAATCCGGCGCGTTCCACGCTTTTTTGCTGGAAGCCGCCAAGCCCAGCAAAATTTTCGGCATGGCGATTCCCAAAGCCTTTGGCGGGCTGGATTATTCACCGCTCACCCAGGCGCTGGTGCTGGAGGAATGGGGCTATGGCTGCTGCGGCATGGCAACCACGCTTGCCGCCAGCATACTCAGCATGGAATCCGTGCTGATCGCGGGCAATGATGCGCAGAAGAAGCAATTCTTCACACCGCTGCTGAACGGCAAGATCGGCGCCTTTGGCCTGACCGAGCCGAGTGCGGGCTCGGATGTCGGCGGCGGCAAAACCACCGCGGTGAAAACCGCCGATGGCTATACCATCCATGGCTCGAAATGCTGGATCACCAATGGCGGCATCGCGGAGATGTTCATCATTTTTGCGCAGACCGACCCGAAGGCCGGCGTTAAGGGCATCAGCGCGTTCATTATGGAGCGCGGCACACCCGGATTCACGGTGGGCGATGAAGAGAACAAACTCGGCCTGCGTTCCTCCAACACCGTGTTTCTCAGCCTGCACGATGTTAAAATCCCTGCCTCCGCACTTTTGGGCAAGGAAGGTGATGGCATGAAAATCGCGATGCAGACGCTCGATCTCGCACGCCCCGCCATCGGCGCCCTCGCGGTCGGGCTGGCGCGGCGCGCGCTGGATGAATGCGTGGCGCATATGCACGAAAGATTTCCGGCCAAACCCTTCCCCGGCCAGGCGCTGCAATTTCAGCTCGCGGATATGCGTATCCAAATCGAGGCCGCGCGCCAGACCTTGCACCATATGATGGCGCTGCGCGAAGCCGGGATGCCATTCTCCGAGGAATCGGCGATGGCGAAAACCTATGGCACGGATGTGGCGATGAACGTGGCAGCTACCGCGATGCGGCTGATGGGCTCGGCCGGCTATAGCTCGCAAATGGGCAAGCTGATGCGCGATGCGAAGGTTATGCAGATTTACGAGGGCACCAACCAAATCCAGCGTTTGGTGGTGGCGCGCGCCGTGCTCGCCCGGCCCAAGGCGGCGATACCAGCAGAAAAGGCAATGGCAAAATGAGCAATTCAGTGAATGGCAATCTGCAACGCATCCAAAGCCGCGCCGCGGCCTTCGCCGAGGAATTTTTGGAGCCCATCGCCGCCGATCTTGACCGTACCGGAAAATTTCCGCGCGCGTTGATCACGGAACTGGCCAAGCAGGAGCTGCTAACATTGCCGGCCGTGGCGCAAGCCGGCTTGGTCGCGCATGTCGAAACATTGCGGGCACTCAGCCAATCCTGCCCTGCCGTCGGCACGATTGTGAATAGCCACGCGCTGGCAGCCTATGCGATTTCCAAATGGGGCAACGCGGCGCAAAAATCCGCGCATCTCGCGCGGCTTTCGGCGGGTGAGGCCATCGGCGCGCTGGCGATCCATGAGAGCGGTCCCGGACTGGGGCTTGGACCAGAGGCGCTGACCGGCGTGATCGCCAACGGCAAACTCACGTTGAACGGCACAAAAACATTTATCCGCAACGCCGGCGCCGCGAATGTCTATATCGGCGTCGCGCAAACCGGCGCACCGGGTGCGACAGCGCCGGTGGTCTTCATCGCGGACGCCAAAACCCCCGGCATCTCCGTGGGCCCCGCGCATCCCACCATGGGCTTGCGCGGCTGCCCGGTGGCGGATTTGGTGTTCAACAGCGTGGTGCTGGATGTAGGCAGCCTGCTGGGCACGGCGGAAACCGGCCTGGCCATATTGGCCGAACTGCTCAGCGCCTTGGGCCTGGGTGAGGCCGCGCAGACCGCCGGCATCGGCACCGCCGCCGCCAAACACGCCGCGGCAGCGGCGCATCGCCGCGTGCAATTCGGCCACCCGATCGCATCCCTCCAGGCGATCCAGCAATTGCTGGCGGAAATCGCCACGGATTCGCACCTCGCCTGGCTCGGCACCCGCCACGCCGCGCAACTGGCCGATAACAATGCCCCCTTCGCAGTGGAAGCCGCCATGGTGCAATCCTTCGTCGGCCGCTTCGGCCAAAAAATCCTGATCGACGCGATCCAGGTCGAAGGCGGGCTCGGAATCTGCGAGACCACCCCGCCGCATTTCGAGGGCACCCTGCCGCTGGCCCGGCTGTTCCGGGACATCGCCGGCACCACGCTACTCGACGCGCCGGGGGATTTTCCTGAGGCGCTCGTCGCCGCTTCGCTCTAGGGTATGATTGCGGTTACTTTTTTGTGACTTTGGGACGTCGCTTGTGAAACGATCTCAGTCCCGGAGTCATAGAAGTCTTTTTGCTTCTTTTTCTTCAGAAAAAGAAGCGCTTGCTTCAACGCAAACAAAAAACGCCCGCTGGCAGGATGAGGCCCGCACCACGCCATCCGGCTCTGAACCACGCCCATCGGCGATCCATTCCGGATGCCGCTCTTTTATAGGACGATCCATATGTTAGATAAACCCGTAAGTGCCACGCCCGTTATCGCCAGCTCCGACTCGTTCAAGGTTGGCCAGCACGTGTCATCCTCCGAGCTGATCGACGATAAGATGGTGCGCGGCTATGCCGACCTCACCGGCGATCATAACCCGATCCATGTGGATGACGCCTTCGCCAAAAAAACCAAATTCGGCCAGCGCATTGCCCATGGCGGCATTCTGTTCGGCCTGGCCTCCAAAGTTCTGGGCGAAAAAATGCCCGGCCTGGGCACGATCTATATGAGCCAGTTGGTGAATTTCCATGCGCCGGTTTTTATTAACGACACCGTCACCTGTGTCGCCACCATCACCGCTTTGCTGCCCAAACACGTCGCGAAAATCTCGACCATGGTGACCAAGCAGGATGGCACGGTGGTGATGGACGGTGTCTCCACGGTGAAACTCCCCGGCTCGCTGATGAAGCCGGAATTCGCCGGCACCGCCAAACCCGCCTGAAGCATCTGGCCCGGCCCGCAACCCGGCGGCCCGGGCCGCGCATTGGCATAACAATTTCATTTTACAAGCCGCCCAAGCGGAGGTTAGTTTGTACCCGCAAAAATAACGCCAGGCGGACGATGACGACCACGATCAGCACGCAAGAGACCACCGAGTTCCAGTTGAACGCGGCCGATAGCCCGCTCATCATAACGGCAACCGGCGGCGTCTCGGTCGCTAGCGCCTATGCCATTGATGGTACCGCCTTCACCCCTTTTATCGTCTCCAATGCCGGTACCATCATGTCCGGCGGCGGCGGTGTTTACATGCTGGATGGCGGCACGGTCAGCAATACCGGCAGCGTCATTGGTATTAGCGGCACGGGCATCCGGTTCATCGAAGGCGGCACCATTTCCAATGGTGGCAGCCTCGGCGGCAAGTTCGGGGCCGTGATTCTGGAGGGTTCCGGCCTGGTCAGCAATACCGGCGAGATCGATGCCAGCCAGATTGGCCTGGTCCTGGGCGCGGGCGGCACCGTCTCCAATAGCGGCGTTATCAGCGGCGAGGAGGGGGTTTATCTCGGCGCCGCCGGCACGGTCAGCAATACCGGCTTCATCACGGCCAGCAGCGGCGACGCCGTTAATCTCAGCGGTGGCGGTACATTGCTGAACGCCGGCACCATTGCTGGCGGCCCCGGCAGTGGCGGGGCGATCACCGCGGTGCAATTCGCCGGCAGCCAGAGCAACCGGCTCATCATCGACCCTGGCGCGGTGTTCAACGGCACAGTCTCCGGCAGCACCGGCGTCAACATATTGGAGCTCGCGGGCTCGGGCGACGGCACCATCACCAGCACGCTCGCCAGCCAATATGCCGGCTTTAACCAAGTGACCGTGGATGCCGGGGCGGACTGGACGCTCACACAGGATATCGGCACCGGCATCACCATCACCAATGCCGGCGATCTCTATCTGGCGGGCGCCAGCATGACCAATGCCGGCGTGATTGACAGCGGTGCGGCAGGCTCGTTGAGCGTCAGCGCCGCAACTTTGGTCAACACCGGCACCATCATCGCGACCCTGGGCTATGCGGCCGATCTATCCGTCGATCTTTTGTCCAATAGCGGCACCATTGTCGGCGCGGACGGGATCCAGATGTCGGACATTGAGAGTGTCAATATTAAAAACGGATTTCCCGTCGCCGTTTACGCAAGCAGCACCCTGGTCAACAGCGGCACGATCACGGGCGGCAATGGCAGCGCGGTGAAATTCTCCGGCCCGGCGAGCAACCGGCTGGTGATCGACCCCGGCGCGGTGTTTAACGGCACCGTCTCCGGCGGCTCCGGCGTCAACACCTTGGAACTCGCCGGCCCTCGTATCGTTTATCGTAACAGCTACAGCTATTATTATAACACCGGTAGCCTCACCAACACGCTCGCCAGCCAATATGCCGGCTTTACCCAGGTGACCGTGGATGCCGGGGCGGACTGGAGGCTCACCCAGGATATCGCTGCCGGCATCACCATCACCAATGCCGGCTATCTGTTTTTGGTCGCTTCCAGCCTCACCAATGCCGGCGTGATCCTGAGCAGTGTCGCGGATGGGCTGAAATTCACCGGCGGCACATTCTCCAACACCGGCACGATCATCAATTCTACCGGGAGCGCGATCTATCTTGAAGGCGGCGGGACCATCATCAACAGCGGCGCGATGACCGGCGGCCCATCCGAAGCGGTTCATGTCGACAACATCAACAACGCCGCCGTCATCAATAGCGGCACCATGACCGGGGCGACCGGCATCCTGATCGATAACCTGCCGCATTATCTCAGAAGCTCACAAACCAGCGTCTCCCCCGCGGAGGCATCACCGACCCTCTACGCCACAGTGGTGAATAGCGGCACCATCACCGGCACCGGCGGCACGGCGGTGCAATTCACCGGCTCAGGGGATGACCGCCTGGTGATCGACCCCGGCGCAGTGTTCAACGGCATCGTCTCCGGCGGCACCGGTGTTAACATATTGGAACTCGCGGGCTCGGGCTACGGCACCATCACCAACACGCTCGCCAACCAATATGCGGGCTTTACCCAAGTGACCGTGGATGCCGGGGCGGACTGGACGCTCACCCAGAATATCAGCGCCGGCATCACCATCACCAATGCCGGCGACCTGTATTTGGCAGCGCCCAGCCTCACCAATGCCGGCGTGATCCTGAGCGGCAATAACAGCCTGCTGCAATTCACCGGCGGCACGCTCGCCAACACCGGCACGCTATATGCCACAGGCTATGGTTATGGCGTCGAGCTAGACGTTGGCGCCACCCTCATCAACAGCGGCGCCATCACCAGCGCGCAGGGTGATGGCGTTTATGTCTTTTATAGCGGTCTGGTTTACAATAGCGGCAGCATTGGCGGCGCGACCGGGGTTGAGATCAAAACCCGAACGGCGATCGTCAACCCGATCACGGGCCCATTCCCCAGAGCCTTGTCCCAGGACGAATCGCAAACCGCCGCCACATTGGTGAACGGCGGCACCATCACCGGCACCGGCGGCACGGCGGTGCAATTCACCGGCCCAGGAGATGACCGCCTGGTGATCGACCCCGGCGCGGTGTTTAACGGTACCGTCTCCGGCGGCTCTGGCGTCAACACCTTGGAACTTGCCGGCCCTCGTACCGTTTATCGTAACAGCTACAGCTATTATTACGACATTGGTCACCTCACCAACACGCTCGCCAGCCAATATGTTGGCTTTACCCAGGTGACCGTGGATGCCGGGGCGGACTGGAGGCTCACCCAGGATATCGCTGCGGGCATCACCATCACCAATGCCGGCTATCTGTTTTTGACTGCTTCCAGCCTCACCAATGCCGGCGTGATCCTGAGCCGTGTCGCGGATGGGCTGAAATTCACCGGCGGCACATTCTCCAACACCGGCACGATCATCAATTCTGCCGGGAGCGCGATCTATCTTCCAGGCGGCGGGACCATCATCAACAGCGGCGCGATGACCGGCGGCCAGTCCGAAGCGGTTTATGTCAACAACATCAACAATGCGGCCGTCATCAATAGCGGCACCATGACCGGGGCGACCGGCGTCCTCATCTATAATGATTTGTTGACCCGCATCACGATCGGGTTCCCCAAGGCCTCCCCTGAGGAGTCATCACCGACCCTCTACGCCACAGTGGTGAACAGCGGCACCATCACCGGCACCGGCGGCACGGCGGTGCGCTTCATCGGCCCAGGGGATGACCGCCTGGTGGTCGACCCCGGCGCGGTGTTTAACGGCACCATCGCCGGCGGCTCCGGCGTCAACATTCTAGAGCTCGCGGGCTCCGGCTACGGCACCATTACCGGCACGCTCGCCAACCAATATGCAGGCTTTACCCAGGTGACCGTGGATGCCGGGGCGAATTGGACGCTCACCCAGGATATCGGCGCTGGCATCAGCATCACCAATTCCGGCTATCTGTATTTGGCCGCTTCCAGCCTCACCAATGCCGGCGTGATCGTGAGCAGTGTCGCGGACGGGCTGCAATTCACCGGCGGCACATTTTCTAACACCGGCACGATCATCAATTCTACCGGGAACGCGATCTATCTTCCAGGCGGCGGGACCATCATCAACAGCGGCGCGATGACCGGCGGCCCATCCGAAGCGGTTTATGTCAAGAACAACTACAACGCCGCCGTCATCAATAGCGGCACGATGACCGGGGCGACCGGCGTCTTCATCTTTAATTTTTTTTCCCGCAGCACCCCGATCGGGTTCCCCAAGGTCTCACCTGCGGAGGCATCACCGACCCTCTACGCCACAGTGGTGAACAGCGGCACCATCACCGGCACCGGCGGCGCGGCGGTGCAATTCATCGGCCCAGGGGATGACCGCCTGGTGATCGACCCCGGCGCGGTGTTCAACGGCACCGTCTCCGGCGGCTCCGGCGTCAACATTCTGGAACTCGCCAGCGGCGCGACCTCTGGTTACCTCGCCAACACGCTCGCCAGCCAATATCTCGGTTTTACCCAGGTCACCGTCGATGCCGGGGCAGACTGGACGCTCACACAGGATATCGGCGCCGGCATCACCATCACCAATGCCGGCGATCTCTATCTGGCGGGCGCCGGCATGACCAATGCCGGCGTGATTGACAGCGGCGCGGCAGGCTCGTTGAGCGTCAGCGCCGCAACGTTGGTCAACACCGGCGCCATCATCGCGACCCTGGGCTATGCGGCCGATCTATCCGTCGATCTTTTGTCCAATAGTGGCACCATTGCCGGCGCGGACGGGATCCAGATGTCGGACATTGAGAGTTTCGATGTTAAAAACGGATTTCCCGTCGCCGTTTACGCGAGCAGCACCCTGGTCAACAGCGGCACGATCACGGGCGGCAATGGCAGCGCGGTGAAATTCTCCGGCCCGGCGAGCAACCGGCTGGTGGTCGACCCCGGCGCGGTGTTCAACGGCACCATCGCCGGCGGCACCGGCGTCAACATCCTGGAACTCGCCGGCCCGAGCACCGTCTACCGTAATGGCAGCAGCTATTATTACCGGAGCGGTTACCTCACCAACACGCTCGCCAGCCAATATGTCGGCTTTACCCAGGTCACCGTCGATGCCGGGGCGGATTGGTCGCTGGAGCGGGATATCGGTGCGGGCATCACCATCACCAATGCCGGCACCCTGGGTTTATACCCCGCCAACTTCACATTCACCAACGCCGGCATGATCGCCAGCGGCGCAACCGGCGCGCTATTCGCCGATGACAGCGTCGTCAACACCGGCGCGATCACCGGCACCCAAGGCTACGCGCTTTATGTCACCGACGGCGGCGTTCTGGTTAATACGGGCAGCATCGGCGGCGCGGACGGCGTCAAGATCGGGGGCGTAAAATCGTTCGACCCCAAGCCGCCCTTTACCCGGAGCGACCTTGGCGGCACCCTGATCAATAGCGGCACAATCACTGGCACAAGCGGCATCGCGGTAGATTTCAATAGCCAGAGCGACCGCCTGGTGATCGACCCCGGCGCGGTGTTTAACGGCATTGTCTCCGGCGGCACCGGCGTTAACATAATGGAGCTCGCCGCCGCGGGCGCCGATATCGGCACCGTCTCGAATATCGGCGTGCAATACACCAATTTCGGCTATGTCACGATCGATAGCGGCGCCGAATGGCAGATCAACGGCGCGATCGGTTCTGGCGTCACCGTGATCAATCACGGCGCGCTGCTGGCGGCCAGCAGCAGCCTGAGCACCGGCACGGCGGCCAGCGGCCTCGCCGCCACCGGCGCCATCATCGCCAATGCCAGCCTGATCTCCGGCGGGGACGCCTACGGCCTGAGCGGCGTGGCCGGCATTGGCGTGGCGCTCACCGGCGGCAGCGCCAGCAATACCGGCAATATCTATGGCGGCTACGCCTATGGCCGGGAGGGCGCGGGCGGCGCCGGCGTGGTGCTGGATGGCGGCACGTTGACCAATGCCGGGCGCATCACCGGCGGCAAGCTCGATGTGCAGAGCGGCAACGCCCCCGGTGCGGCCGGCGCCGGCGTTTTGCTGCAATCCGGCACCCTGATGACCGCCGGCACCATCACCGGCGGGATAAAAACCTCAACCAGCGCCCAGGCCGACGCCGTGCAATTCGCCGGCGCCGCAACCTTGATCGTGGAAACCGGCGCCGTGTTCAACGGCGATGTCGCCGCCTCCTCCAGCGGCGATGTGTTGGAGGTCTCCGGCACCTCGGCCGCCGCCCTCACCGGCATCGGCACGGAGTTCACTGGCTTTGCGCAAATCTCCTTTGCCGCGGGTGCTGCCTGGACCCTGGCCGGCAACACGCTCGGCCTCGCCAGCGGCGAGACCATCTCCGGCTTCACCTTCGGCGACGCGCTGGACCTGACCGGCGTCACCGCCAACAGCTTCAGCTTCACTGACGGCGCGCTCACGCTCAGCACCGGCGGTGCGCCTGAGATCATCGATTTCGCCGGCAGCCTCGCCAGCGATCATTTTTCGATCAGCTCTGACAATAGCGGCGGCACGCTGATCGAGGAGGTGACCTGCTTCTGCGCCGGCACCCGCATCGCCACCGCGCGCGGGGATGTGCCGGTCGAGGATTTGGTGATCGGCGATCTGGTCCGCACCCTCCATGCCGGGCTGCAGCCGGTGAGATGGATCGGCACGCGCAGCTACGCCGCGCCGTTCTGCAACCACGCCAAAGTCCTGCCCATCCGCATCGGCGCGGACGCCATCGCGCCCGGTATGCCCGCGCGCGACCTGCTGGTCTCACCCGGCCACGCGATGTTTGTGGGCGGCACACTGATCCACGCATCGCTGCTGGTGAACGGCGGCAATATCACTCAGCTTACACACGCGGATGGTGTCACCTATTACCACATCGAACTCGCAACCCACGAAATCATCCTGGCCGAAAATTGCCCGGCCGAGACCTTTATGGGCGAGTATTTCCGCCAGCAATTCCAAAACGCCGAGAGTTTCTCGAGGCTCTACCCAGGCGCCCGCGCGCCGGAGCGGCCCGCCGTGCCGATTTTAGGCGAGGGCCCGCAACGCGCCGCAATGCTGCGCCGGCTGCGCGCCCGCATTGGTGCCGCCGGGGATGTGGGGCGCAAGCAAGCGGCGCTTTTTTAAAAAAGAGCGCGCAAAAAACTTCTGGTCTTTAAAATCCCACGTTATCTTCAAACATCTTTGCAGAATATTTTTTGCATTTTTTCGTCCACTTGCGTCCCATAATAGCTCGGCCTCATCATCTGGTGGCGGAAATGGATTGAGGCAGCCTTCAGGCGCGAGGCGCGCGCCCCCTTCGGAGATCTGTGCCATGTCATGAACGGGGAGATCGCGCGCATCGTCAGCGCAATTTTGGACGATACCGTGCCGCCGCCTTTGTCGATGGCGTGCGAAGCAACCCAGGACGGCCATGTCATGTCAAAAAGCTTCAAGCACGCATGGATATCATCCTCATAAACGCGGCCGCCCGAAAAACCGTTCTGCTGTTTCTTCTGCCCTACTGGCCGCGTGTGCTTCACGGCAATGCCGTCGATCACCGCGCAATCCCACCCGCGCTCGCGCGCAAGGCTGCACCAAATAAGATCAATACCCGATTCAAAGCCGAGGGAGAATAACGGAACCGTAGCCTTTAGCATCTCGGCCGAGAAAAACGGGCACATCATCTCAATGTAATTGACAAAACGCAGATCGAACCGCTGATTGGCGAGCGACGCGGCATATGTGATGTACGAATCGGCGGAGAGACCCGGCTGCCAGATGGCGAGATTATAGTCTCTACCAAGATCGAAGCATCGGTTTATTGCGGCGATTGTGGTTTCAATATCATCGTCGATCAGCGCGATTGCATCATAATGCTCCAGAAGCCCGGGATGAGCGGCAAATAGATTGCCCCAGCCCGCGACTTTGGTCCCCGGAATTTCAATATGCGTTACATGATCGCGATCGTCATCCATCGCCGATCGATCATACGCGGCGACCAAGAGATCAAAGCCCGGCTCCGGCCCGGCGCCGGCATGCCACGCGCGATGCAGGCTATCTTGCCCCGCCCTCACCACCACGAGATTGCGTTTACGCGCCGGGATCATGCTTAAAATTATTCTCTGAAACAGACAATGAACGAATGGTCCCGCGGCTTTTCTAAAAATCGTATTCGACGATAAATCTCCGGGTCCGTTTTCGAATATAACATCCAACCTTGATAACAGATTTGTATTGTGAATGAATTCATTTCATCTCCAATATCCGTGCCGGTGCCAGCCGGCCGCGCCAAAGGTCACGAATCGCAATCGCGTTGCCCTTCAACCGTCCCCGCCGGTCGATCCACGCTTCGGGCCTAGGTGATTTATATGTATTCATCAATATATTCTTCAAAATCTGCCGCAATGCCGGCAGCAGCGGCATTGAGCGCTTGCCCACCATATAAAGCGGGTTGGCAATTTGCGAATAGCCCAGCCGGACGCCGGATGTTCTGCCCTGCTTGATGCCGAGATGCACGCCCTGCAACTGGAAAGATTTCACAATCCGGCCAAACGCACCAAGACGCACGCTAAAATCCATGTCCTCCAGCCAGCCATAGAGCGGCAGGGCTTCATCAAAGCGGATATGATGGGCTTGGACCGGCGCCACACGCACCGCCATATTGCAGCCATATCCATTGCGTGTGGATATCGGTGGCCCCGCGTGTGCTTGATGTGGGCGGGCAAACAGCCTTGCAGCGTCATCCCCGGTCAATCCCGCATTGGTCGCGCCATCGCCAAGCACCAGACCGGTTGCCATCACAACATCATGGAACTGATCGAACAGCATTTCGGTTGCCGCGATGAAATGGCGTGTCATCAGAAAATCATCGTCAAAAAAAATAATCACATCCATATCGGCCGCGCTTTCGATAATGGCATTGCGCTGGCGGCATGTGCCCTGGCGCGCGAAAATGACCTCATAGGCGCAACCGGTATCGGCATAGCCTTCAGGGTCCAGATCCGCGGCCGCGGCCGGGCAAAGAATGATCCTGTCCGCCAGGCGGGTCTGCCGGGATAAATGCACCAGCGTTGCACGCAATACAGCCGGGCGGCCGCAAGTTGCAATGCCGACCGCTATGAGCATGGCGTTGAAAATACCGCATCGGTGGCGACCGGATATAACCGTAGCGGTGAAACGCGTTCCACAGAGGCCTATCCCTATATAAATGGCTTACTGCCGACGGCCTTCTCAGCAAGGTGGCGACGACTGTCCCAGATTATTGTATCTTTTTGGCATCAAATTTTATTAAATATATGATAGGTTAACGCCTACCGCGCATAAAACATGCAAAATACGCAGCATCAGCTTAGCCTTTTGGCAAGGCGCCGCGCGGCAAACTCGGCGCCGCACGCGAACCGGAGCAGCGGACCGAAAGCATTGGCCGCGGAAGGCCCCACGAAGAACAGGCCAGAAACGCTCGATTCAAAGAATCGCGTCAACACCGGCGCCCCCGCCGCCGTCCTTATCGCGCCACGCAATGTCTTGCCCAGAAAGGAGAGCCGGCTGAGATCGATCTTATAGCCGGTGGCCGCGATCACATGATCAAACTCAAGCAGCCCGGCATCGCCGGGCGCGAAGCTGAGCGCCGCCCGGCCATCGCGCGA
>Ga0209208_10001091_pt1 | contig 37790 bp, 17 predicted proteins | sample S1TSphfallax_3_FD_187694 | JGI IMG/M metagenome (GOLD analysis project Ga0209208, IMG submission 187694) | Host-associated microbial communities from peat moss isolated from Minnesota, USA - S1T2_Fd - Sphagnum fallax MG (SPAdes) (version 2) | ecosystem: Host-associated > Plants > Peat moss >...
TTTGTTTTCTTAAGGCTATTTCAATTTGACTTGCCCGATTTTGAATAGCATGTCAAATTTCTACTCTGCATCAAGTATAAATTATTTAAGGCTTTTCCACACCTCTAAGTTGTTTCAAATTTTGATTTCTTCTTTCTTTCTCATTTTGTTCAATTCAAAACTCAAACAATTGTGTTTCATGAAAGACCTCATGATCTTGGAAACGAGGGGGGTGGAATGAGTTTCCAATGCAATTCACTTGAGGAGAATACAAATGCAAAATACATATTTTGGTCCAACTTGCATATTGAGACCTACAAACATGAAGTGTAAGTTTTCCTTAAAGTATTAGGAAAATGGGTTTAGGGTTTAGGGTGCACTTTTGCAACTTTGGTCCTCATTGCATTCTCAATAGAAGTCATCAACTTTTCTTCTTTTGTTCATCTTTTGGATAATGTTTGTTGCACAACAACATGCACTTAAATGGCTGGCATTCCTACAAGTAGGATTAGCCTTCAATTTTGATTATGTTGTGTGAACCAAGGTTCAAGGTAAATTGGAAATCTTAATGGGGGCCATTAAGCTAGTATTAGGATTGAATATCTTCAATATTATAAATTATGTGTGTGTGGTATGTTTTAAAGGGAATATTGTATATAAATGGCCTTTAATGGGTTTTAATAATATTTTCTGTAATTCAATGTATCATTTGGATTTCATATTGCAATCAAAGAGGTTCCCTTAACTTCTAGGTTAAAGTTGTGTTTGCACCTTCCAATTGTTGCAATTTACATCACAAAATCTTTATTACATCTTATATGGGGAACTTCGGTTGCAAAATCATAACTACAAGCACTAATGAAACAAGGGGTGTGTCACACTGTGGCCTTGCCATTTACATTTAAAACATATCTCAAAATCAACCAAAGAATTATGAAAACTCAAATATTCCACCATGCAAAAATGTAATCTTCCAAAAAATCCTTTGCAAGAAACCAAAACAAATCCTTCAAGAGAATATAACTCTATACCTAATCTCAAATTTCAACGCAAGACAAAATATCATCTTAAGAAAATCCTCATATAAAAATAGACCTATTATTACCTAGGGGCCAAAATCCATCAAGCTACTATACTCTATGATGAATCTAAACACAATATCCTTGCCTTGGTAGGCGAGGCTAATAAACTTGCAAGAAAGATTACAACAAGTTTGACATTCTACTTTCATCACAATATTATGTTAATGTCAATTGAGCCATTAAAAAAACTAGTTAGCTTTTTTCAATTAATGGTTCAAACCCGGGCTTGTTCTTTCAGTTTTGTGAGGTAACATCAATTGGTGAGAAACCCCATGAAGCAACACTTGAACATAGAAAAAGCAACACTTGAGTATTCGACTAAAACTCAACTCTAGTATTTTGATATCACAACCGTTACATGTTATCAATAAGATATTATACACTGCCCAAGTTTTCACAGCATTACCTTCCCAGACTTGAAAACAAAATTGAGCACAAACATAAACTTTCCAATGTGAAATGTTCTCCTGCACCTACAAACTCAAATTTAAGCTTTTAAATAATTTCAACAGACTGTTCCTGGGACAAACTACCATTTATTACTAAGCAATCAAACGATCAGGAAGAAGGAAATTGGTATCTACCTTGATTGGTAAATGACACAAACCTTGCTGTTGCACCATATCCTCTAGGCACCAGCAGTAGCCATAATCACCAGATGGATAGCATGCTGTTAATTTTGCCAAAATACAAGTCCCTGTGAATCAAATCCGTATGTAGTCTACAGATGGAAGGGATATCCACCCAAAAGTTTGAAAAATCGGTGGACCAGATTTTACAGATTAAAATGGATACCAGGTGTACCAGTCACCCAGCAGCTGTTACCAACTTCATCTCCTCTCCTGTCAAGACAGTGCAATGGCTGGTTTACTCCTTCGATAATTAACAGAAGATTTGTCTCATACTTCACTCCGAAAACCTCATTTTCAACTCACTGTGTCTTGGGATTCTGGGCCAACTGGGTTAACAGAGAAGAGTCCTTCATGGTTCCTCATGTAAATAAATTATGATGTGCATCTAGTACTGACTTCATCCCCAGTATAATGAGCTGAAGAAGCTCCATAATCCTGAGCATAGACCGCTGCACTGTTTCCCCTCTGCAAATTGGCTCCCTACATCTCTATATTCAAATCATGTTTTAGATTTGAATACTGGTATAAGTGCAGGAAAGAAGCCAGACAAACAGATGACATTTTGCAAAGTTTTGGACTCATTCCCAATTGCAGAAAGCTGCATACTCCAAGAGAAAGTAACTCAAGGAATTGAATGAAGCTGTGGTGATTTCTTCTCACTTTGAATCCAATGCAGGTGCCAGGCAGCCCTGCAAAGTCACCCACTTGAAAGTTTCAGCCACTGTACTTTTGCAATGTCCCTCAGAAACAAGAATATGGAAACGAGAGCTACGAATGTGATATGTGATCAAGGCCTCAATCCAATGTCCAGAAACTGTTTTAAAATCAACATAATTCCACCCAAAAATACTCCCTTCTCTTTCCACGCAGACTCTGAAATGACTTTAACAGTCAGTAATAAAATCTATTGAAAGACTCAGCAGTAAGCCTGGAAAGAATCAATATCTTTTGCTTTCTGTGAATTGAGCCCCAAACAAGAATAAGCATCCCCTCACAACTGAACCAATGATATCATGGTCAGACTACCAGAGGTAAACTACTTATCTATAGAATTGCAGAGAAATTTCCACAACAAAAATTCAAAGGTAACAGGATAATGAGTGCAGTCATAACCTAATGAGAATCACTCACAAAGTGTCAGACCATGACCTTTGTCATGAATGGCAGTGATAAGCTGCCATGACTACCCAATGACTACAGCTTCCCCAGTTGGCGTGGATAAGTATGTAATAATCCATCCAAAATCTGGGCAAACCATTATACAAAATCTATGTCCTGAGCTTCTGTGGCATTTCCAGAAGCATCTAGCAGAACTCAGTCATGATGCTGGCTAGAACTCAAAAGACATATAGCTAATCAATAAAGTCAATTTTATCCTCATTCCAGCTGCAACAAGCTTGTGAGGGTAAGCCACCAAAGGTGAACTACTATACACAGTTTCCTTGAGAAGAAATGGTCAAGTATTATGCACAAGAGTCATCAGTGTACAAACCAAAGGTCACCTGATCTTTAGCTGCCTTCCAAGTTTTAATGCAAAATTGAGGGAACTGAGCTGTGTGAAAAGGGAACAGAACAGAAAGAGTGCAGGAGCCCATGAATTGTCCAACAAAACAACTGGAGGTAGAGGAGGCCAGCACTTTGTTTTGTCCTGCAAGATTGTAGGGAGCATTCTCATTAGATAGCAGCACAATCGAATGGAAAGGCATTCAATTGGAATTCCTTGCTAGGGTCCATTCTAGTGCTCTCAGCTAATGATAGCATGCTGTAATTAAGTGGGAAATCAAAGTTGGTGGCACCAACCAGTTATTTATCCAGATGCACAGGCCCCAGCCTGCTTGTAGCAATAAACTGGCAACACCTATTCTGAGTCTGAATCTGCAACACGAAACTGACGATAACGTCGGTGTGGTGGGCTAATAAGAGGCCTTGTTGGAACAGGATTGTGCACAAATGGACTTTGGCTGTGGCCTGACCCTTGTGAGTCAATTAGGCGTGCATGTGCTGTTCCATTACCACTCATGCCAAATAGCACAGATGCTGTCAATCACCCATAAAGGAGGATGTTAGTTGTTGCTATTTGCTGAGTTTCTTGAAACTTCATTGAATATGATTGCAACTCACAAATTCACCATATGCATGCATTCAAGACAACATTGTCACACTTGTACCACAATATGTAGCACCTCAGATAAACAAAAGCCCAAAAAATCCTCCAGAGCAAATGCTCTGCAAAGCAATTTTAGAGATATAGGTCATGTTCAGATCAACATCATTCCTACTGAAAACCAACCAATGAACCCTAAAAGGAACATCTGAAAGCCATGAAAAACCTGTGCTGGAAATAGTATCAAGGCCACCTCTGGCTTTGGGGGGAGGACCATAAACCTCCCGTGCTGAAGAGCTTGGAATACTTTGTGGGAGTGCTGAATCAAACCTATTTCTTCCTCCTCCTAGACTAAGTGAAAACCATGTGTCGTCCATCTCTTCCTCCTCTACCATCAAAGGCTCCTGAGAATGGGATTGGACCTGTACAAACCACCAAGACCTCACTTCATTACTTGCCATTGATGTAAAATATGGTGCTTATCACACCTAACATAATAAATTCACTTTGCTGACAGAACTTCATATTTCAAAGGAAAAGACACATCTCATTGACAAATCTCATTGGCCTACAGCATAAAGGTAAACTACTGTCCTATATCAAACAGATACAAACAACATGAAAAGGAACAATACAGAGAGCCTGCCATTCTAAATGATGACATGTCTGCGACCACCTGCAGAAGCAGCAAATATAGCAGATATAGTGTAATATGTATTTTGTGGATAACAGATAACTACCGGAACACGTGCTGGTTGGGGAGGAAGAAACAGTTGCAAAGCAGATTCTGATGGTGAAGGCCCTCTTCCACTGTCACTACTCCCACCATTGTGCTCAGCACTTGCATAAGGGAGTGAATGAGAAGGTCGACTGTACCTTGTCCAGCTTGCCCCCCTCAAAGAATCCTCCCTGTGAAGAGGAGATGGTAATGCAAACCCCATCCCTGCTGCTACTTGGACAGGAGTTGGTCGGACAGGAAGAGTGTGGTGGCTATTACTTGGTGAGTCCAACCCACCATAATAACCATAAGGACCACTGGGAACATTTGGCACTTGGGATGGCCATAAGTTGTTGCTTTCTGTTTGCAGGCCCAGATTATCCATTCTTGTGCCTAGTAGATGTTTGAATTGCAGGGAGCTTGAGTTGAACCCCAATCCTGGTTCATTTTCTGTAGCAAGAGCCAGACCTGGTGACTCTGCATGCAAGTCAGGCAAGTCTTCTGCTGCAATATTTGGGGACTGAGAATTACCCTGACCCATTGCATCAGATCCCAAATATACTGATGCACCTGATGAACCCAAGACAGGCTCCTCACCAGCTTCATCATCACTGTCACTCAGCACAATAACATTATCTCCATTTGCCACATCACCACCACTGTTTTGCCACATCCCTGCTGTAGGATTGATCACTTTCACTGGGAAACCAACTTCATCACCATCTTCTGAATACTCAGCAGGCTTGTCACTTGCCTCTTGGTTAACACTGCGGTCACCATCTTCGTGCTCTTCATTGATGCCAGTTGCACTGTTACTCCTGGATATGTTTGTGGTTGGCTTTACACGCTTACTGGGACCTGCATCTGCCCAGCCATTGAGATGCTTGGAGCCATTCACAGCCCAAACACCATCATGCATACGTTTCATCCCAAGCTTCAGTGAGCCCCATTCATGAGAAGACAAAACATCTTCAACTTTCACAGGCAGAAGAGGTGGTTGTGAGGCCACAAGTTTATGATGGGTACTTCCATTAGCAGCAGGTACAATGTCACCCCGAGGTGCTCGCCATGGTTCCTGAAATCTGACTTCTCCTTCTAGTTTGGGTCGCCAGAAACCGTTGTCTTTCATTTCAACTTCTGTAATATGTTCTTCCATTTGTTTCATCTGAAATGAGACAGCCAGAGTCATAAAGCAACTCCACCACATGCATGTAGCAAACAAAAAGGAAATGTGATTGGTGACACAAACCCCACAAAAACATGGAGGTGACCCCACAAATGTTGTATCAGCTCAATCTAAAGCAATTTAACACAAGAAGAATGTGCCTGGTCATAACAATGTAAGAATTAGTCACAAAGTATCAGACCATCAACATCACCTGAAGGAGCAGTGACAAACTGCCATGACTCCCTACTGACTTCATCAGCTCCCTACAGTGGGTGTAGATAAGTGCATAAAACATCTGCTCAAACTTTGGGCAAGTAATTATACAGCAATCTTCAAACTGAATTTTTGACACATTTCCAGAAGCAAAAGGAAAACTCAATCATGATGTTGGCTAGCATTCCAGAGGCATTGGTAATTAAAGAAGGCAATTTTAGGGCCCTCGTCCAAGCTGCAACAAGGTAATGGGGATAAGCAAACAAAAGGCAAAGCATAGATCTATGACAAATGAATGCATACAAATTGAAAAACATTCTTTTCCACTTACAGCAGATGTAATGCAGTTGAACAAAGGATCAATAATAAGGGACTCAATTGAGTAATTTTTCAAGCAAATGGGGCACTGCCACTGCATATCCAAAAAAGACAACAGAAAAAGTATCTTTGTCAGTGTAGAAGTACCAATTACTTTCAAGAGAGGTTATCAAAGCATCAGTGTGCCTTTGGAATATTCAAGTACAGACACAATCATGAACACCAATATCTTAATAAGTAATGCAGGTATCACTCACATGCCATTGCAAACAAATTTAATTTGTCATACAAGCACCTCAAGACAACTAAGTTCATTCTTCATCGACTCACCAAAACATATATACCTGCTATAGAACATTTTCACAGATTCAAACACTTACCTTGCGAGCTCGCTGATTGAGTTCCACAAAAGTGTTCAGATCAAAGCACCCCATGTGGAGGCATGGTTTAAACCGTCCAGCAACCTTTATACGTGATCCACTCATCTGTGAACTCAAGAACCAGTGAAATACATGGAGCTTATAAGTACATAGGAAATAGAAGTCCTTTGAGTTGTCCTAAACTTACCATGGACATTGTGGAACAACTTAACCTCATTCTCTAGGTTAGAAATAGAAATCTGAGCCCAAATGTTTTGACTTCAAAAAGAGAAGTTTACATTGAAGCATGTGATGATGCATCCTGCCCTTAAACCTTGTGGTTACCATTGGTAGAAACCAAGACAAAACCAATAAAAACCATTTAATAGAGAGCCTGCTTCTGAGGAAAATCCTATCAAGAGAGTCCGAATCTAATGAGAGAGGTTGAACCACACATAAAAATTCTCAGCAAGGTAAAATCGTGTCCTTGTAACATGAGAGTCTTACAGGGCAACGTAAAGAGACAGTGATTGACTCTGTTATAACTTCCAAGTCACTATCATCATCATCATCATCAACCCCACCACCTGCACCATGCCCACCATTGATGCAGCGTCGTAACCGCACAAGGGCATCCTCAAAGGCCTCTCCTTTTGTCACTGCTGGGATCAAGTCCATCACCTTGTGTACAACCCAGCAAAGACGCCGATGAAATGTTGAATCAACTTTTAAGCTTCAATCTCAGATAGTTTCCAACCATTGAAGGTCCTATTCACAACTACCGGAAGGTAGACATTGATATGCATAAATTGTGGCACAAAAGCCACCAATGAATATTTTTATAAAAACTATGTTATAGAAGAGGAACATCCAGAAAACCCCTTCACTCAAGAAAATAATAACTGCCAGTGCAAAAGAATGTAAACCACACCAACCTGTCTCAGAGAGTTGCGGCGAATGATGCGGACTCCTACGCAGAAGTTCCGAGAATCATACGCTGACAGTGACAACCGATTTAGGCCTTCTCGGGTGTATGTTGTAATCTGCAAGGTTAGCAAATATAATACACAATTAGTAACTAGACAAAGTATAGACGTGTACAAGGGACCAGTACACAATGCACTGCTTTTTGTGTCGACCACCATCCCTTCCACCTTTTATCTGCTTGAAACATCTCCACATATGGCTACTCCTAAGCTGCATATATGGCAGAAGGACCAGCAAAACAACCTAAGAGTATAACATAACATACCCCTGGGCCTTCATCACGACCATTAGCACCAAGAAGTTGTTGACCAGGTCGGTTGGTTACCCTCACACTCACAGCTGTTGTTCACACAAAACAGACTTAAATTCAACCACGTGAAAAGACAAGACTTGTGCAGAACCAAGAACGACCTATTAGCACACACATCACAAATAATAATTCAGAACAGAATTATGCCTGCACAGATGAAGCCAGGACTTAGTGATCATTCCTCTCCAAATTCACTCCTTTGGGTACTCCTGGACTTTTCCCAATATATAAAGACACAACATCAGAAAGTCTCCACAAATTTGGGCAGTTATATCTGCAAATGCTCTGTGCAACCAAACAGGCAGGCAGAAGGGACATACCATTGATATGTAAATGACAATATGCAGGCCAATGCATGCGAAAAGGAACCTTGTCAGAGAGGAGCAAACACCACACCTGCAGCCCATTTCAACAATTATAAATACAAGATGAAGCAAACCTTCTGCTCACTAGTACTCTAAAGCTTTGTACTTTCCAAGCACTGCTAATCCAAGCACTACAATGAAATAGTATCCTAACAATAGACATGCAATGGAGTTTACACTGAAAGCTTCAACAAGTTCCCAATTGTAAACTTCATCAATCCTTAGAAAGTAATCCAGACCTAAGGGAAGACCAGGAAACAATACAGCTAACAAAAACACTCAGGCACTAGCTTTGACCTGTAGGTCATAATTTGGTTTCTGAAGCAAGTCCTGATCTGCACATGATAGTGTGAATGACTTCTCCACACTTTGCAATGGATTTGAACTGAACCCCACCAACAACCAGCCACTTTTTAACTTATTGAAATGCATGTTGAAAAGACTAGTCACCAGAACTTCACTCTTACCATAAACTGGCCTATACAGCAAAAGTAACTCCTACCCAACTAGACACGCAATCTTGGACATTCAGTACCATGGAACCCTGAATATTCAGCATAGTGAGAACCCACATTAGAGAGAGACTCTACTATCAGAAGCAATCCATCTGATACTGCAACCGTCAAAAAGACCACCATCTTCTAGACATGGTTGTAGAAACATTGACTTCTGAGCTATGGCAGGCAATCCATTTGTTTTAACACACTACCTAACTTAGTGTACATGCTAGAGTGAGAAGAAAAGGCACATACCCCTCTACATTTGAAGGAGACATACTTGGTTTAGTTGGAAGTAAAGGATGTGAAAGTGATACAAAGAACCTGTTGGACAAACATGCAAAAGCCATGAATTACTACAAGAATCAAACACACACATCCTCTCCTCTGGCCTGCTCTAGAAAGGCTGACACACTCAACAGAAAAATAAGCACTGATGACATAAACATCAACACAAGTAGAATTCCTCACATCCAGAGCATGATATTACACAATGGCCAATAGACAACCTAAGAACCACACTGACCCAGTTTCAAATCCACTGTAATTCAAGTAAGCAAGACTGAGTATAGGCTCCTACGGGTCACAGCGTGCAATGCGGCAGAGTTCACAGTAGAATGAGGGAGGGATTTCAGGTTCAACTCCATCAGAGGGTAGAACACAGTTCAAATGCTGCCACACTCCACATCTGTTGTCGTCACACTGTTACATGGTGTCATTCATCAAAGTTAGAATGTGTTCATGAAGCCTTGGATACAAGTGTTTTTCCCACATTCTAAAGATGACTTCCAAACTAGAGCAGCACATCTAGACATCCTCACCATTGTGAACAGTCATAAATTGAAATTCCCCTTCCATGAAAGCCTAACAAAAGCCAAGGACAACAGCAAGAGACCTGGATCATTGTTCCCATGTCCACAGAGTTGCCACAGGGGCAGCATGTCTTTGCTTCATCCAAATGAAGGACCTCCTCTTGCTCATCAGATTGGGCTATACTGCTGGATCCCCCTGCAACAACTCTGGTCCTTCCTGCCAATACCAACTCTGGTACACCTGAACTTCGTAGCTTTCTGCCACAAGTCATTTCATAACCACAATACAGTTACCACAGAATGCCAATAACAAGTAACAACTGCATTGATAGGCCCTTCACTCCAATACATTAACTGCATTTTGGCACACTTTTCCTTCCCACATGGTCATCATCCTCTACAGACGGCTTAGCAGAAGTTCCTTATTCCCTCGTACATCAATGACAATCCAAAAGAAATGCTAACAAGTCCCCATAATTTGAGCCCTATGACAGCTACAAGAAGAATCACAGAATGAGGAGTGACAAAATAAAAACCTGTATATGTCATCAATAACATTTGCAGCAATCTCCCTGGAGACATTCTTTGACAACTTTGAACCTATTTGCAATAGACAAATCAGCAGTTAGTCACAAAAGTGACACACACCTATTCTAAAACATCTCTGAAATTGCAGAGAAATCTCCACAATGACACTTTGCACATAACATGACAATGAGTGTGGTTGTAACCCTATGAGAGCTAATCATAAAGTTTCAGACCTTCACCTTCATCACAAATAGCAGTGATGAGCTGCCATGAATGTGAACTGACTTCATCAGCTCCTGACCACTCTATTCTAACACTGAAATGACAGAAATCTGCTTGAAAAACTGTGAATTCTTTTTGAACCATGATTAAGTGGTTGTGACAACTCAGACCTCTGCTGGTCTGTCAAAACTTGCTCTCAGGTGCCATAACATAAAATGTCAATCCAAAGAACGCAATGCCTGCTGAAACATACAATGGAATAGGAAAAAGCAGGGCTACAACTCTAAATTGCACACCACCCAAAATGGGAGATATCAAGTATTTCCTCATTGCATGTATAACAGTCAATCAATAGCTATAGAACAGGCAGGAGCACACCTTTGATTTTAGATGGTAGAGTTACTGCAGGCATCAACACTCCCATGATCTTCTCCATTAAGATCTGCAGGGATGGAACAGAACTCAAAGGCATCAGAAGTGTTGTATGATACTGGACACAGTACACACCACAAAAGGGCAAGCAATATGCAGCTCTGCTTTGAAGTTCATGATACACCTTCAACTCCCTCAAGGTGCATCGACTTCCTCACTTGCAATTGCACAAGTGAAGATATCAAAGATAAGACAAGTGAACAGGCTGTTATTCACTGCCGCTACTTTTTATGGACTGTGTAACTGCTTGATTTTGAGTACAGAGCAGCAAATAGTAATCTTGTGAAGGCCCTTAGCAAAGAGCTAACATTTCCCACCTTGAAATCAAGAAACTCTTGATCTGTTTTTTTTAATCTTGGCAGACCTTCCAAGACCAGGTCCTGTTATAATTGGGACCTAGTAGCTTCAGCAGATGCAATCCTAAATGATATTCTACTATCTTGCAGTGACCCTATGTACACTATTGCCAAGTCATACAAAAATACTGCTTTGACCTACATTGTCCGGTGTTTTAGCAACATGAAATAATCAGTGCTTGCTTCAGGAACAAAAAGATGCTCATGACAGCAACTGGAATTCTTTAATCATAGGCAAGATTTTGAAGTCCACAACATGCAGAAAGATAGTTTGAATTGCAGGTGGTGACAGACCTGCTTCTTGCCCTGCTTTGAGAGACCCAAGCGACTGAGAACATCTTTGAGCTCCGTGATGCGGAAAGATGCCAGCTGGTTCTGCAAAACCCATGTCAACAGCCATAGCTCCTAAGACAGTTAGAGTGCAGCATAATACCAAACACATAGTTGGGGAACTTGCAGCTAATTGGGTTCATTGGAAAGCAACTCTGTAACAAAGAGTGTTATGAAGCTCTTTTCAACTTAGGTCAAACAATTCTCTCTCTCTCTCTCTCTCTCTCTCTCTCTACAGGCCAGCAGGACATGTAACACTGCAAATTGCATTTTCAGTCCTGCCTTTGCATATCATTGGCATCATCATAGTGTAATTTTCAGTAGCCAAGCACATGTGCTTGGCATAGGCTTCTTACCTGACAACGGATGACAAGCTCATCCATTGCAGAATGAAGGACCTGCTTCAGTGCTTGCAATTTCGTCTTGAATTGACCTGCTTATTCATTACCTCGACCCTGGTCCTACACATCGATCTCCAACCCAGTGGCTCCTCTCGTATCTATACTAGGCAATTTTCTCTACTGAATACTCAGCCAGTATGTCTCGCCCCTCCCGACCTACTGACCGCCTGACGAGCGAGAGGGCGTGAAGAGTGGATTTAAATTCAGCGATTGAAAACATGGCCACACCACAGATCTTTCTTACTGAAGGACGAGTAATGAACAGACAGTCCCAAGTCCAAAAAAGCTTCACTGCACATAGCTTTTTTTTCTTCCAGTTTATAGACCGGCCGAGACAAACGCTGCCGAAGTAGCTGCTTCCCAAGAATAACAACAAAAACAAAGCAACATTCACCTCCGCAGATGGCCACCACAGCAAAATGTCATCTCAAGTGCCACGGGAAACAAAACTTCCACTAGCAACCGGAAAAACGACGACCGTGTCTATTCGGCGCTGTCAAGGAGCTCTCGGTAGCGTTACACCCCTAGGAGATGCTCTCTCTCTCTCTCTCTCTCTCTCGTGAAATTGACTTGAAATCCAACGTCTCTACTCCCTCGCCCCCTTTCCAACTCTTTCAGGACAAAATCCTTCAACCAAAACACCATTAAATGGAAGGGGGAAAATGGCCCAGAGAGTAGCTGCTACTAGAGGAAGGTGTGTATGCTACCTCCCGCACCGTCGGTGCAAAAACCCGTCGATGCGAAAACCTAAGTCTACTATGTGAAATCCTGGGTCGACCAGAAAACTCGGTGCAGGAAAAACAAACGTTTTCTTTTCCCCTAGACAGACACAGAGAGCAGCAAGAGCGCAAGAACAGAACACTTACGCGCAAAAGAAAACCGACCGCAAAACAAGAGACTCTAACAACTCCGCTGGAAGACGAAACGAAAAGCTACTGCGACAGACGTTCCAGCACAACCCGAGCAAGTTCACCGTACTCGCATTGACGCAGCAACAGATCCATCAAAGAAGTGGCTACAAACCCTAATGCAAGCGCAAATGCTCCTCCGTTTGTTTTGCGTTCGTTCGTTTCCTTCGTCGTCGCAACGCGAGCTCACGAGCTCCGCTTGCGCGAGCGCGTTGCAAAAGCTAACCAGTTAGAGCCGGTGAAGGCATACGAGAAAGAATACGGTTTACCGACCACCACCGGTAACCTAAACAGAATCTGAGTAATGATTGGCCATCGTGTTACCAGCTAAACAAGTCACAGCTACTTACTTAACCCTCGCGGCGGAGATTGTCTCCGTTTGACCACAGTTGGTATAAAAGTAACTAGAGTTAATTAAAACAGTCTGTGGTAACAATTATAGACACACCAGCTGGGCTAAACCTACCGGTTAACACCTGTGAAGGCATACGAGAAAAAATACGGTCTACCCACCATCACCGGTAACCCGAACACAATCTGTGTAATGATTGGCCATCATGTTACCAGCTAAACAAGTCACCCTCCTTCCCTTTTCACCAAAATCTAAATGGGTGATAATAATCTACCCTTTCACCATAATATTTTGAGGTAAAATAATTCCAAGAAATGAAAATTCACAAATTAAAATTTAGCTAAAATTGAGAAGTTTAAAAGTCCAAACAACCCTTTTGTAGTACTCCACAATATGGAAATTTGCTACCTAGGCCCTAAAGAGGTTGAATTGGACCTATGAATAGGTACCATTGTTGTTACTACCTAGGTCCTAAAGAGGTTGAATTGGACTTACGAATAGGGGCCATTGTTGTTGCTACCTAGGCCCTCAAGAGGTTGAATTACACTTACAAATAGGTACCATTGTTGTTGCTACCTAGGTCTTAAAGAAGTTGAATTGCACTTGCAAAATAGGTACCGTTGTTGTTGCTACCTAGGTCCTAAAGAGGTTGAATTGGACTTACGAATAGGTACCATTGTTGTTGTTACCTAGGTCCTAAAAAGGTTGAATTGGACTTATGAATAGGGGCCATTGTTGTTGCTACCTAGGTCTTAAAGAAGTTGAACTGCACTTGCAAAATAGGTATCGTTGTTGTTGCTACCTAGGTCCTAAAGAGGTTGAATTGGACTTACAAATAGGTACCATTGTTATTGTTACCTAGGTCTTAAAGAAGTTGAATTGGACTTATGAATAGGTGCCATTGTTGTTGCTATGTAGGCCCTCAAGAGGTTGAACTGCACTTACAAATAGGTACCATTATTGTTGCTACCTAGGTCTTAAAGAGGTTGAATTGCACTTACAAAATAGGTACCATTGTTGTTGCTACCTAGGTCCTAAACATGTTGAATTGGACTTACAAATAGGTACCATTGTTGTAATTACCTAGGTCCTAAACAAGTTGAATTGGACTTACGAATAGGTACCATTGTTGTTGTTACCTAGGTGAGGTTGAATTGGACTTATGAATAGGTACGATTCTTGTTGCTACCTAGGTCCTAAAAAAGGTGAGTTGGACTTACAAATAGGTACCATTGTTTTTGCTACCTAGGTCTTAAACAAGTTGAATTGGACTTATGAATAGGTACCATTGTTGGTGTAGTACCAAATTTTGAACATACCAACTTGGTCTTACTCTTGGATGCCTTTTCATTTTTTCATATTAGTGGAGTACTCGTATGGACCCTTGGGTCCTATTTAAAACTTTATACCAACTTGGTATTATATTCAAGACTATTTTTATTCCTTTTTTGGGTTGGTATAAGGCATGTAATATATTTGATATTGAGAGTGGTAGAAAATTGGTGGCTCAAAACATGTTAATAGGAGTCCAAAAAAAATAGATGCCAAGAGTCATTCAAAATTGCAAACTTTATTATATAGATTTTTTTTTAACATTTTAATGTTATGGTAATTATTTCAAGTTATGTTAAATGATTAATATAAATGTTAAGAAATTAAAAATTTTAAAGTTTGGATTTTGATTTTAATAAATAGAATTGAATCTGAATCAGAACTACATTAGAAACAATTGATTTTATAAAGGACCATGCTTAAAGATTCTCTAAATAAGTAAAATTTTGATGGTATAAAAACTAAGATGATAGTATCCTATTGCCCACAATCAAAAATCACTCACAATTTAAAAGTTATGAAAGTTATGAAAATCAACACAAAACAAATGATCTATTGGGGCAACTATGACTATTTTTAATAACAAGTTGCAAAAGGTTTCATTTTATTTTTTAATTTGTGAAAAAATCAAAAAGACTACACATGGAATCACAATTGTTTTATAAAGTAATCTTGTTGGCTCAGGTTAATGTGGTTTTAACTTAGTACGAGGTCAACATTAAGTTATTTAGCATCTTTACCAAGTTAAAAGATAATTCAAACCTAAAGATAATTGACAATCCATAATAGACATGTGAACATTAAAGTAATGAAAAGCATATGTGGGTATATTTTTATTGCTTGTAAATACCTAATTCTAATGTGTTAACCTATCAAAGTTCAAATATAATGACATGTAACATTTATTTAATTAATTAGAGCCTAAATTGTTAATTTTGATTTTTTTCTAACTTAATGGTTGGATCAAGTTTTCTATTAAATTTGAAACAAAACATTGTTAACACCTAATTATTGGATCATTTAGTAAAGCAAAACATTATTAATATATATTGTTACATCATTTGGTGGCCCCCAAATTAAAGTTTCTCTTCAATTTTCCAACTTCCAAATGGTCAATTGTTAATTTTAAACTTTTCAAAAATCCAAAATTCACTACATACATGATATTTTTGTTAATAAGTAGGTCATAAACTACAATAGTGTATTGTTGTTCAAGATGACATGTCGAAAGTTATGGCATCCATGCACTTTCATAATGTCACAAGGCAACTTTTCTCTAACACATATATGTGTTTTTGTTTCAAAGTTACGAGTTCTCAGTTGTTGTGTTTTTTCTTTCCCTGGGATTTTGTTTAACACATCATGTATGCTTCTCTCAAAGCTCTATACTCCCACTTGACATTGATTTTTTTCTTTTTTAATGTCCTATTTTTTCAATAGTTGTTGTCAAAGTTTTTTCCTCTTGATGCTCTTGCTTATGTGAGATCCAAATCATTATTTTTCACCTCAACTTTCAGTCTCACTATTTTTTTGGAATCGTTACAATATTTTGGTAGTCATTATTCAATAAAACAATTACTTCTATCGCATTGTATTAAGTTCTTTCACAATGAAATATAGCTCTTCACTTACAAAACAATCACTTTTCTTGCAATGTTTTTCTCTTGTAGAAAGTTTGATCCTTTGTCCCTATCGTTATTGCTTCAACATTGTTGTTGTCATTGTTGTTCATAGACCTTTGAACTTTGTTTGTTTCTTTTATCATTTCAATGGCATTGAATTTGAGTATTGACATTCATTCATTCTTCATTCACTATGCCAAAACATAGCATCCATGACTAGTCATTTTTATTACAAATTAGTTGTTTATGTCATTTTTAGTGGAATTGGACCCATCATTTATGCCATTTAGTCATATAAATTTCATGGATGCCATGTCTTGGCATAGTGATTACTAGCAAAGATTAAATGGCTTGAATCAAATATTATATTGCTTGTTTTAAACATCCATGTAATGTCTTGGAATTGAATTTTGCAAGAAGTTTATAACTTATGCTTGTGTGAAATGTTTGATGGATACAATGTTAATGATACATCAAGGTGAAAACGAACAAAATATCTTAATTCTAAATTCCAATTGAATTTTAAATTCAAGTTCATTGTTTCATGTTCAAATGGATTTTGTTTTTAATACTAGATTAATGTTGTTTCTACATCCTTGATTAAAATGTTAGTTTTTATTTTTATTTTTCCTCACCTAATTGAACTATTATTCTTTAGTTGTGTTTTGACATTTTAGCATTAGTTCATCATCAAAGTTCATTACTATTATTTAATTATGTCTTGACATTTGAGCACTAGTTCATCATCAAAGATCATTACTATCATTTTGTCATGTCTTGACATTTTAACACTAGTTCATTAACAAATTCACTATTATTATTTAACTATGTTGATTTTTTAACACAAGTTCATCATTAAAGGAAGATTTAGAAAGGGTGATTAATGGAGTCATGAATGTTTGATCTTTGATGAATGTAAAACACATTGTAACATTAAGATTTGAAAAGATGTTAACAATGTTTGTGTTCATTTCGTTTTTCATGTTCTTGTAAGTATTTCAAATGCATTACAATTGCTTGAATATTCTCCCATGAGCTTTTTTTGTATTATTGACAATGTTTAATAGAGAAAAAAATTAAATGTAATCCATTGCATCAACAATAATCTTGTTTTTGTATGTTGTTTCATTCATTGGCATGAAAACAAATGTCCACTTTTATTTTGCTCTAGTGTTCTTAAAAGTTCTCGATGTTGCAATTGTTCATTATGTTGTGACTTTCATAAATGTTGTGCGATACATCACCCAAATTCATGGCCAAAGGATGGCAAGGTACCATGCACATGCTTGGATGCAATGTCATCTATATTTGTGATTAAAGGATGGCCCTTAACAAGCTTGTTTTAACAAGTATTGTGGAATTATATATAATGTTGCCAAAACTGATAATTGGAAAACGATGATATAGGCTTATAACATCAAACAATGTCTACAAATTTAACTTCCTTAATTTTAGGACATAGTTGATCATGGGATGTTATATTTGAAGATAAAATCTTGTGACTATTGAGCATATCAAATCTTTTATTTGTATGGAGGTTGTATATGGCTTTGCATTTAATTTGTCTCATGCATTCATGTATTGTATCTTTGTGTGCTTAAAAAAATTTAGATGTTTTAATGCGAGGAGGATCATGTGGATGAATGAAATGAAATATGATAGGCTAATGAAGTTTTATAGTACTAAAATTTCAAATTCTGGAAGGGAAGTTTATCATTTTAGTGGTGGGTTTTTGTTAAATTTTAAAGGAGATTGTCATAAATTTTTTTTGTTACTTTTTTGTTGATTCCAAAAGGTAGAAACTTGATGGACCTAGCAATGATTAGGAGGAGTAAAATTCCTTTAGATCGGTACAACAATTCCATCAATAAAAAATTTCAACAAAATTTTCATTGCACACATGATGAGAATTAATGCATGGTTGATTTATATGGGGAATATAATAATGTTATGGATGCATGTTATACGAACTAATATGGGTGCCCTAAGTTAGATCATGCATGAAGATGGTGGACTATATAAACAAGTTAGCCTAAAATGAAGTGTGCTTACTATTAGTAGATGGTCAAAATCCAAGGATAAGCCTAAAGTAGAATAGTGGAAGAATGTATGAAGGAAGGTTAGGATCCAAAGTTCTAGCACTTTTAAAAGTTTAAAAGTTGTTGATCTTTTGCAGTCAATGTAACTAATGTAAAACACACCACTATTTTGTACCACATACTTGCTTCGAAGGACTTTGAATAATCCTAAAAAATTATCATTGTTAATATTGATACCCTAATTGTAATATTGACTAAATTGTTGTCATTGTTTTTAGTTGTTTCTTGAAATGTAATTAGGTCTTTGCAAAAGTCTTTCATAAAAGGTAGATTGGACCATGCATCAACAATGTTTTTCTTGAGTTCTTTCATCAATTACACATAAATTTCATTTCATGGTACTTGTAACTCCCATGCATGCAATGGAACATTGATGATTTTCTTACCTTGGAATGCTTTGATTACATTGTAACATTTTTTGTTAAATTATTTCGGAACATGCAATGTATCTTGTTATTTAGTATTTAGTACCTAATACTTAATATGAAGTATTGTCCAAAAAATAAATTTATGATAATGGAATCAATCTTCTTATAGTCTTAAGCCTATACATGAATCTTGTATCATAATTAAAAATGTGCAAATCATTTTGGTGACCACATATTATGTGGGATCTATATCATATCAAATACATTTTCAATGGATGTAATGGTTACATTTGTAAAAATGTTGTTTTCTTTTTAATAATCAACATTATTAAAATGACATCATGGCCTTTAGGAATTCCATCATGTATAATAGTTTCCAATTTTGTTTCAACACATCAACGGTTTTACAAATAGTTCATGAGTTTGAATTTGTTCATTAAAAGTGATTTAATAAAAGATCATTTCAAGATATCCTTATATTCTATTTTTCATTTAAAGCAAAAGAAAAAAACAATAAAATCATTTTAATGAAACTTCATAAGGTTTATCATAAAATATTTTGTTAACAATACAAAAGTTTAAACTTTTAGTATTTTACAAAACATTAATAATACAAATTCAAGCACATGAAATACAACATAATTTTTTTTAAGCATTAATTAAATATGTTTGCCAAAATCATTTTGAAGGTTCATTCCATGTGATAGGGTTCCAAAACATGTAACAACATTATTTACATTACATGAATTTTGTAATCTAATAATGTATGTAGGAAATAATTTTGGGGTAGTTCATGTTTTCATGCATGGATGTCATGTAGTTAAAACACGTATGATGCACATATAAGTAGGATGAAATATTGTTAAAATATTTCTATTTACTTATATGTGCATCGTACGTGTTTTAGATGCACAACATCCATGTGCAAAGAACACAAACTTGTGAAATAAAAAAATTCACAAGATTTCCATTATCAAATCATAGGGTGGGAAGTTTGTGATAAGCTACATAACTACATAGGTAAAATCATAGGTAGATACATAATAAGTGCATACCTTAGCCTACTAGGCTTACTTACCAAGCCTAAGCTAACTTTTCCTACTTAACATACCTATCATAATGTAAGCTAAAGCCTAGGGTGCAAATATAAAGATTTGAATCCTTTGTCTTCATAAGTCCTTAACCATTACACCACACCATTATAAAGTGATAAACTTTGTCAATTTATTTATTACACATCTTAATACATACATTAGAGTTATATAAGTAGCTAAAAAGGTAGGTACAATATGTAGGTAGCTTGTAGGTAGGTAAGGAGATGGCCTACCTACCTACCTACTTACCTAGATACCTAGGTAGATGACTTACCTACCCATGTATTAAGGTAGGTAAGTAAATGGTTTCCTTGCGTATCTAAATAAAAAATAATTGGGTAGGTAATATGTGCCTACTATAACCTACCCTACTAGGTGTATCTAACCTTGTGTAACCTTTTAATATAACCTAAACTTGTAGTAGTCACAAATTGTGATTGCATGTATGACTAAAATTTGGATTTGTCAAAATGTAGTCATGTATGCAACTACAAGCCCTTGCAATTATGGTGACACAAAGGAATACTATAAGTGTAGTGATAAATTGAGTTGATTTGGACATTACTCACACATTAATTGCAAACATATGGTCGAAATGAATAAGATTTCTTCTAATGAATGGAGATTACATGTATCAAGCAATAAAAATATGTAGGAGACACTAAAATCAACTTTTTTCCTTGGGAAATTTAAACTTTTATGATGAAATTAATGATTTTTTGGTGAGATTTTTGTTCTATTTCGCAAAAAAAATAATCAATTGTATGTTGTAGTACATTACATGATATGATATTATTAGACATCGAAGATGTCAACATCATTGCATTGATGGAGCATTTAAACTAAATAGTTGACTAAATTAAATGGTGTGATAAAGAAAGGCTTATCAATTGTCATTTCTTAATATGAAACACTATGACTCATGGACCCTTTTTGGTAAGTTGAAAGCCTTTCATAGTAAAAATTTAATTAATCCATTTATCTTTACACCTTTTTCCATTTCATCATACATTTACATTTGCAATATTTTGGAGTTCCTTAACAAATTTGTTCCACTAAGAATCATGTGGCATTCTAAATCAATCAATTCCTTTTGAACAACATGTTCATAATGTGAGGCACCAATACTTTGTTATGTTCCTAATTTCCATGGTGTTGGTAAACAAGTATTATATCTTGATCCCCTTCATGGCTTCTACATGCATTTTCCTCTCCTCATATGGGCAAATTATTATCATGTCTCTCTAATATTGCCAAAATTGATGGTATAGGTTGCAACTTGTGTCTACAATGCATGGATATATATACAAGAAGGAATAATGAAAAAAAAAATGATGTTGATGTGCAAACGAAGATTTACCTTGCATGTTACAAACAAATTGGTGTGTTTAGTAAGATGTGTGTTCACACTAATAATAGCCACTACAAGTTTACCCAATGTTTGATTTATCATTGAATGAATTTGTTTATGAAAAACATTCAATAAACATTGTAACCAATGTTTAAAAAATACCATAAATATTTTTATTTTGGGGAGATCATTATTTAAACATGACATATTTCAAGGGGGACATTTTAAACATTGTTTTTACATAATGGTAATATGAAACATCTTTTGGGGTCACAAACATTTTTAATGGTATTTTTCAAGGTAAAAAATGAAATATTTTCAAGATATTTCAAAACAAACAATCATTTAAGTGCATAGGGTCAATGATTGTTTTTGTGGCAAAAATTTGGCATTTTGTGAAAAAAGAAAAGAAAAAGTCCAATGACATGGTCAAGGAAACTTTTGAAAAAAAATCCAATAAAATCACCACATTTTGAGGAAAAATGAATGGGTTCACCAACATTTTTGGAGAGCTTGAACAAATTTATAGCTTTTTTATTTGAAATCAAAATATTTAAGCTCATATGTTTTCTTGGTTTGCCAACATGTTATAGGAAATCTAAATTTTCTACATGTCTATTTGTTTTGTAACCATATTTGGCCAAAATCTACTTGTGGTTGATTGCCACTTTTGGTGCGATATGAAAAAATTGAAAAAAAAAACATTGCATAGGGTTGGGCTCTTATTAGTGTGGATGCACCTTAAGAACAACCCTCCCTCCAATGATAGGTGTAACACCATGACATTAGTCCACATCAACTATGTAATTATTGTTAGTTTCGAATTTGATCAGATTTTTTAGGCATTCAACTAGAATTTACCATTTGATAACCCATTTTACAGTTTTATTAGATTTACAACCATAATAAAACCTTCCTTTTGTGGACCCTTTGCCATTCAAGTAATGACATTTGACACCTTTCTTTTTTTCATTTTTCGCAAAGGAATTTATTTCCATTTTTTTTCCAAATAATGTGCAAAAAAAGGGTGCAACTAATTAATAAAAATATATTTTATCATTTAATTGAATGTAAATAACATCCTCAAAATTGATTTGAAAACATATATAGAATATATTTAGAAGATTTTCAACTTTAATGGAACACTCTTTTGATATTTTATTATTTCATAGCATATTTAAAAATATTCCTTGATTTCATGTGAACCCTAAAATATACAAAGAATAATTTCCATGATGCATAAAATATACAAAACAAATTGTTTTGGGCAATTTTAAGAAGGAATTACTTTATTAAGATTTTTTTCAAGATGACAACAAAAAGAAGAAAGATTTGTTTCCATTGGGCTTTTCAATCATGATAACTTTTGATATAACATTAAAATTCTATTACATGTTCTAATGCAGTTGTATGCATAGTCACATCATGTTTTACTAAGTAAATATTGACCAAATTACATAAATGTGAGAGCTATGAATTGTTGTAAATAAAATATTTTATAAATAGTCCATTAATTTTGTTTCATAAAAAATGTTCTCAAATTCTCAACATTAATTATTGACAATTTTTTTCAACGCTTACATTAGTCCAACGAAACATGATGGTCATAACTTGGGTGCACAACCATCAATGGATGGTCAATAGTGTGTCATTCCTAAGATGAAACAAAGTTGGAAGGTTCCATGTTTCAAAATTAACCCCAACATGAATGTGCAAACACATTCTCACATGAAGTGAAAATATGTGAAAATCAAAGAGAGGCACTCACAAAATTCTAGACTTGAATTCTCACTTTGAAAATTAGCCTTTTAAAAAGTTTCAAATGTTTAGAAACCAAAATGGGGAACCAAATGTCCTTTGAATCAAGTGATATTAAAATTTTGGAAAGATTTCAATGTGAATTACAATGGGTTCGTACAATTTTTAAAAAGAAGCTTAATGACTAAAAATTATGGAGATTTGAAAAAGTTGAAACAAAAAATGTTCAAAATGTTTTGAAGTGCCCATAAATGTCCCAAGCATTTGGAATGTAAATTGGAGCAACATATTATGTTCAAATTAGAAGCATGATATACACCTTCGAAAATATAACAAAAGTCACATGTGCCAATTTGGATTTGTTATGGGCACATTATGGCCATTTAAAGATTCGAGACATTATTATTGTCCCAAAATTGACAATGTGTCCCAAGAGTCTTGGGAATCTTGTTCACTTTGATGTAATCTTCACATGGAGTTATAAAATATATTATAAAAAACCAAAGTGATGATTTCATTCCAATTTGAGTTTTGGTGAGTTTTGTGAGTCACATTATATTGTGATTTGTCTATGCATAATTTCAATTTCAAATACACCAATTGCACTTTCTATTTGGTTTGTGTACATTGACAAAATTTAAACTTCAATTTGAAAAATCCATCCTACTTTAACCCTAAGTTTTATGCATGTCCTCCTTGTCCCCTTGCAAGGACTTTAAAAAAACAACTCACATAAAGCTTTAAAATCTTTCACAATACATTGTATTGAAAAGCTTATGTATACCTTATGACAAGCTTTTGTGGGGAAGGCTGTGAAAATTCTATATACATTCAATAAAACACATCACAAAATGTCAATGGCTTTTCATTGATTTGTTGTCATTAGAATATATTATCATGTCCAACTTTTACAACAACTTAATGGAAATATACCTTAATATTGGATATTTTTTTGTCATTAAAATGATGTTAGTGAATTTTTGGTATAAGGTGGCTTGTATCTTCGATGCCTAGTTTATTGGGAATTCGATGTTGTCCCTAAGAACAAATGTGAATTGGCCTTTAGATATGTTGAACAATAATACCATCAAAGCAACCCAAAAGAAAACATAACAAAATAGTTGTTGACATAAATTCTTTCTTTTACTTCTCAAACCCACATTGAAATGTTTTGCATTTGTCGTAATGTTCTCAAAGGAAATTTTTAGTGTAAAATTGAGGGACAACTAGGTATGTGGTTCAATTTATGAAGCAAGGTAGTTTGTTTTGTTTTTCTCTCAAGCTGAGAGATCTCCCAAACCACCACAATGCTTCATTTCACACTCTTGATATTTTTGGAAAGCTCTGGATGAGTAGGGGTGCACTGACTTGGTTTGGTTTGAGATTGTTTGGAGCTATGATATGGAGGGTGGTGGGTATTGATTATTGAGAATCTGTAGAGATATGTCACCACCAGTGGTACAGGCAATAGGGTGTCCCAAAGCTTTTCATTGCCACAAGTTTCATTGTTGTTTGATGTCATGCAGATAATAAGTCTTGCTGAGATGGGTGCTTTTGGTGTTCCCTGCTTCATTGTCAATGAGCACTTCTACTGGGGTCAGCTGTGTCTCAAATTTCTCCTTAATAACTTTGCTGAATGGATGTGGGGGACCCAATAGCTATGGGTACATGGATTGACAATCTCGCTCATTCAAGGCAGTGATCAGTTGATATATATGCTGTGAATGATAGCAGAGTTTAAATTGGTGTCCCCCCTGCATACTTCTATTCTGATTTCTTCCCAGTAGGTCTTCAGGAATTTCATGCATTGGGCCATTTGAACCTTACTTGCATTAAGGGTGGATAGTATATGAGTAGCAAAAGCACTTTACAGTTGAGAAATCTTCCTTTTTTTGAGCTTCTGAGCTGTACATGCAAATGCCAACAGAAATAAGGAAATCTAGTGGAGTCTCCATTCATGATTGTCATTGTCAAAGTCTCACAATGGTTTAGTATGCAGCTCTTTGTTGACAAGGAATGTGCTAAGTATTGCACTGCTTGACCACCATCTGGAGCAGGACAGGCTATTTTTGGCAGAGCAAACGCTAGGCAGGATTGCAGCTAAACCAAGGCAAAGTTTAAGGTTGGTGCAGCTGTAATTTCTGAATGGCCTTGCTTAAAATTGTCTTCTGTGGTTGTATACTTTCATAAGTTGAGAAGGTCAAGAGTCCAGCTGAGAAGTGGGAGGCAGGAGAATACAGATGGAGTATTTTTCTGTGTAGATCATATGTGTCAGAAACACCTAAACAGCCGTCTCTTTTGTCTTGCAGCAACAACATGCACCAGCCACATACCTTGGTGTATTACCATGACTTTGGGAGTCCTTTCTCTTACTTAGCTTAACTGCAGGTTAGTTGATCTGTTGCTCACTTAGAACATAAAACTATGACCTCACTCCTCATATGGTTGCTCTGATCCCACTCAGCAGGTTTGGCCCAAAGTACCAAGTTTAATGGGGTTTGTTGGACAGGTTGCAGAAGTAGCAAAACATTGTGGTGCCTCACTTGTCTACAAACCAGTGGGTTGCCATTTGCATAGCCTTTTTTTAAGACACTTTTCTTGCAAATAACTCAGAGTGGTGTATAAGCAACCCACATCAATTATTGTCCTGGCTGATGGTCCTTCTCCATATTGGAACAGGAACTTTGCACTCTGCTGCATGTGTGTCCATGTATCAGCGCTATGAAAATTCAAGTTACAAGGGTTGTCGAATGGGGATTGGGTGTAGTTGGTCATGGAGCCCTACCAGCAATTGATGACTTGCAAGTTCTGTGTGGTAGTTCCTGGTGGGAGCATTATTCAAGTTAATTGGGACACCTCTTGAACTGATGAAGTGGATTTCACCTGCAAAAACTTCATATGTGAGGTTGGGGCATGCTGTAGCACAGCACTCATCAATTGTTCTGCTTTTACTGATTGTTGGCTCCTACAAGCCTATCTCCTTCAGAAGAGTTTACTTCAATTGCAGGTCTATCTTGTCAACAGGTTGTTGGGGCTCTTTGGGTATGGTTGCAGGAAAGACATTATGGATTGGTCTCAATACCTATGTTCTCCATCAAAATGGCCATCAGTTTTTCCCATTTGCTCAGTAAGTCTCACTTTTTGGTTTGTGGATGCTGCCTCAGAAAAGAAGGTGGAGAACAGAGAAACAACAGTAATGATTACAGGGATGTCTGACAGGTTGGTTGGGTTTGGGTAGCCAGGTCCTGGCATTACAAGTGGCTATCTGCAATGAAAATGTGACAAATGCTATCTATCAAGCTGCCTGGATGGCCGGAGAACAAGGAGATAGCACAACCAGCGGTGTTATTTGAGGTACATTGGTCCCTACTGCTGGCAACTGCCTCATCTCAGAGGTAGGCTCTAAGATGTGTGTCCAGTGGTTTTGAAGACTTGCACTCTTGAGGATGTACTCTCTCATCAAGGCATTTGGAAGTTGGCAAAAAGCCTGCCCAGAGTTGAAACATATGGAACTCATGGATGGTTTTTGGATGTCAGGTGCTGAGCTAGGCAGGATTTGATGCAGGGGCACTGTTGCAGCAAGCACAAAGTCAAGTTGTGAAGGAGGAACTAAGGTGACTGACTAATGAAGTAAGATTGAGGCTTCTTGTAAAGTGTTTCAATTGAGAATGGCAACAAGGTATCTGCACAAATTGCGTATACTTTCATTACTTCCCAGAGAAAACCTAGTTTAGTATGCAGGTAGTTGAGTCTAAAGGGCACTGTCTGATCCAAAGCATCTGGAGGCTGGAATATAACAGTTTTGAGCAGGTTTCATCTCATAAGTTTACATTTCTGCCTTTGGAGAAGCATATGGAGAAGTCCTGAAGTTTCTGACATTTTCTTTGGGCATTGAAATTATGGTGGTTGAAAACTGATTTGGGAGGGATGCCAGGTGCTGGAACTTGGTGGCATGGGAGCACCAACATTTCAAGTTCTGGATCCGGAAGGCAAATCAGTTGCCATTTTATGGGGGCCAAGTTCGCCTCAACATTGTTGCTGATCTTCTTTGTGGCTGGCACCCTATGCTCAGTTGCAGATCATTGGGTCCACATACTTCCACTACAAACCTCTTCTCCAAAGTCAAAACTTTGACATTCCCAAGTATTTAAATAGTCATGGTAAGTTCTGATTTACATTGCAGCAATGCAAGATCCTGCTGGTTGGTGTGCTTGGCAAGCTTGGGTTTGAGGTATAAAGGCCATGAAGAAACTGAAATTCTTGCAGACCCTTAAGACATTTAGGAGTTAAAAACACCTTGGCCATATCAATCTTATCAAATCCCATTCCTAGCAAGTTTGGTTTACATTACAAATGTGTAGAATAAATGAGGAAGATGGTTGTAAGTGAAAAGGTTCAAAACACATCAACCCTTTAATCCTTAGAAAGCCCAAATGGGCTCCTTTACATGTTTTCAATACTCTTTTGTGGGGTTCTCTAACCTTGAAGATCACAAATCTGCACTTACATCTATGATTAGATGATTTAATAATCCCGACTTCACATGTCCTTGTTTCTTTGAAGATATAATTTTGTATTGTGAGCTTCAGGTAATATCTAAGTTTTTGAAAGGTTTTCTTTGAATTATCAGGTGTGAAGGTGGAAATCATCTTTAGCTTTTCAAACACAAAGAAATAAGCAAATGTGATGTAAGCAATACCTGCCAAAACTATAGGAGGATTTTTTTTATAAAAAAATAACTTTCACATTTAGTTTGTAGCCAAATTTGGCTAAACATTCCTATGGATGATTGCCACTTTGGCTATAACACAACAATTGCCCCCCCAAGAAAACACTGGTGGGGACCAAGTCATCTCTGCATGGGTCCATAGCTTGTCCCTGGGAAGCGGAGCCAATAAAGTTGGGTAAAGCTTCAATGTACCCAAAAGGAGAGCTTCTTGATTGCAAAAAACAAAAGAAGTTGAAAAGAAAATATAGCTACTCTTGAGGTGCATCCATCCAACATGAAGAAGAAGACCAGGTCTGGCATAGAAAGCAGCTCAGCTACTAGACCACCTTGTGCTCCTCCACTCGTGTTTAAAACTAGTACAATTGCACAACTAGTCAAGTGCTAGAGCAAGTAAGAGCCAGAAGGAGTGAGTGCCATTTTTTTTCACTCAAATGTGGAGCATCAAATCGTCTTGATCTGTTCACCACATTCACACTTCCTTCTAGCTTAGTCTCTTGAAGAGCTTGTCACCCAAATATCATGCCAATCTTAATCTTCTCCATGAAGATTTTCAATTTGTTTTGAAGACATGATATTTATATTAGTTTATAAATAAATGTTTGATAGTACATTATGTTATGATAATGTTGATGATTATTATCTTTTTTAAGTTGTAAAATGTTTTTTCATTTAAAATGTAGTTGGGTTAAATGTTGTTTTTAGTGCAATCACATAAGTGTCTCATCATTCTTATGGTGCATTCGCACTTGATTTTAAGTCAGTGTTAAATGAAAATCTAGATGACATCAAATGTTAAATGGGCGATAACTTAATGTTAAGTGAATGTTAAACTTAACATAAAATGTTCATGGTAAGTAGGTGTAAGTCCTAAATGACTAGCTTTGTGTTAAGTGGACTCAACACTAGAATACCTAACACCAAGTGTGAATGCACCTTTAGTCTCACAATTAGTGCCCTTGCTATTAGCCTAGGCCAAAAAATGTAAAAAACAAAAGGTAAGCATAAAAATTCTTGGTACCCAATGAGGCTCACTTTACACTAGTGGTGAAGGGTAATGTTCATAGAAATGTTGATAACCCTCAAAACACATCCAAAGGTCATCCATCCCATAAAAATTCAAAAATCATGACTTAGCCCTAGATGTGAAATGTAATGTAAAGTGATAAAAGATTTTCTTAATCCTTCATGCTTTCAAGCTTTTTGTGAAATGAACTTATTACTTAATAACCTTTTTGTATTTTCTTCTATCATGGATTTTCTATTTTAATGGTTATCAGTTTTTAAACTTTACATCACAAACTTATTAAGTTTCATAGGTTTGTACAAAAGTCACATGAATTTTATGTTGTGGTTAATATGAACAATACATGTACATATTCAATATTTTAGACAAATGAAACATTGTTTTTGAATAGCACATAGGAATTTTCATGTTTAATATATCAAAAAAATAGTTTTATGACAAATTATATTATAATAATTGCACAAATTTAGTTAAAATGTAAATTGTACATACTTCATATCAAAATATCATAAATATTTTTTAAAACATCGTTTATATTAAAAATTAAATGTATGTTATTTAAAAATTTCTAAACCCATGAATTTTACACAAACATATTGTTTTACAATTTTCACACAAATACTATTGACATTTCCTAATATTGAAAGTTTGTGATGTAATGTAAAAGGAGCATGAAGTTAGCCAACATGCACCCAAAAAATTGTGTTTTTTCTTTCTTTTGGAGAAGGTGGGGTAATGTTGGATGCCAATTGTGTTACCATCAAGTTCTCATTATGTTCCTATCAAGTTCCCAATGACCTCCCAACATGTTTTCTAAATTCTCAATGTCTTCCCCAACATGGTCCCAATAACAAGTCATTTTTATACCATATCCTTTGCCCTAAGTTATAATCTTGTAACCTATATACACTTGCCAAAAGGAGATTATGATATATCTATTCTAAGACTATCCAAAGCTTTGGTTAATTTTGTTGGCCATGCCTTACAAGGTAAGGATATTTTGCTGATAACCATTATAGAATATAGTAGTTTCAAGGGATTTTAGCCCTTATAAACTAGGTGAGATGATTCATCCTAATTTGGTTGGAAAAAATTCACATTCATCTTTTGACATTTTGTTTCCTCCTCCACCTTCTCAAATGTGCACCAAGCTTCAAGCAATTTTATCACCAATTTATAACTCACAAAACTAAATATGAAACTATTTTTTCCAAAAATGGTTATGGCATCCATCATAGGCAAAATTCATGTAATTCTTTCAAAATGTGACAATGTAATTGAAAACATTCAAATACACGTTTCTTTTTTTTTTTGGTTTGAAAAATTACACAAATATGAAAAAGGGAATATTTGATCACTTTTTCTTTTGAGAAAAAAGTCATTAGATTTCCAAAAAATTGAAAATCATGTTGTGACATTACATTATTGGTTTTCATTTGGTAATTTTCTTTAAAATGTTTAAATAGGTTCCTAGAACATGTCATCATTTAATGTGAGAGCCTTTTTGGGTTCCTCGTAACTAATGTGATGTTAAAAAATGAAAAAATTAATCATGACAATTTTTTTACAACAACATGATGATGTACATTAAAATATTTTATTTCTTATTTTTTCCCTAGCTATGACGAATTTATCATATAGTATCGATTGTTGATGTTTAATTAATGGTGGGGCCATTGTGTATAACACACCTTGTTTGTGATGGGCCAAGCAAAGATGCCCATCACAAAAGGAAAAAAGAAAAAACTTTAAAAGTCCCTCCCTCCTCCCCCCCAAACTACTTATTATGAATCATAGAGTACTCAATGACACTAGAAAACCGAAAATTTCAAGATGACTTGTCAAAGAAGAGCATGTATTATGGTTGAGGTCCCAAGCACAACAAGTAGAGCATCCCCATTGACACCCTTTATTTGAGCCTCTACCAATGTTTCCCACATCTCACATGTGTTGATAATTATTCGCCCATCGTCTCCCCAAAATTTGGAAAAGTGGACATATAAAGTGGGAGACTATTTAAATGGGCACCACCTAGATTATGCATGGCCAATTGAAAACACTAAATTCCTTTTATATGGCCACTTGGAGGGCATGGTATTATAATCATCATCTTTACATGCCCAAACTAAGTTTCACACTATTGGATTGCTGAACTTGATTCAAAATGTAGGCTAGTGTACAAGTCATTTTATTGATGTTAGTGGGGATGTATTTTATGTATTGAGTATTGGCAACCTTTTGACCAATGTGTCCAATAAGCCTATAAGCAAGCCCAGTAGGGGCAAGCTTGTAGGCACACCTAACATAAATGGTCAAGGGTTAGGCCCATTCTCTTATATGAAGGAAGATTGTTTCAAGATGGCCATACTTGACCCAATGAATCATGCCAAACTTGTGTTTTCATAAGCCTTTCTTTACAAGACTTGTGATCATGAGAACCTAATGTTAAGTTCTCCATAGTACTTTTAAGGGGTTGCATTGAGTGTCACAAGCATGATTGTTTATTGTCATAGTCACAAGAATTAGAACATAACAGACTTAAGCATAATATGATTGAGATACTCATGGAAAAAAAATTATGATAAAGCACATGAAAATTGAAATATGCAAAGTGTGTATTAAGAAGACATTAGTTGACGACATGGCAAACCATGAAAGTGAATAATGTATTTGGGGGAAAAATAAGGCTAGGTTGGAAGGTCATATTTCACATTGATGTTGATCAAATAAAAATTGAGGGTTTAAATTACACACACACACACACACACCCCTAATTGAAGGAATATTACGCAAAGTCTTAAAATATGTTTTTATTAAATTCATGGTTCAAGGAACTTGTCCAAGTATCCATTACAGATGAAAAATATATAATAATAGATGAAATTTATCCTTTAAAATGAAAGGTGAAAATGTGTGAATGAAGATAATTTGTGAACCACAAGCTAAATCACATTACCTTACCCTAAGGTCAATTTTGTCATTAAATGATCCTCAAAATAGTGAAATGATTTTTTGTGAAAACATGAACTTGACATGTTGAAAATCGTCATAATTATCATAGGCTACACTCTAATTCATTAATCATGTGACAATATCATAATAGATCATGGAAAATTTGATAATTTCAAATTTTAAAAACGAATTAACTTTTTGAAAAAAAATTAATCGTTTTGACAATGTGGAAATTGACCCTTGGTTATGATAGTTGTCATATGAACCTTGCAACCATATAATAATGTGATATCCTACAATAGGATGTGATCATTAATGTGATATCGAACATTAATATATATATTTGCAATGAGTTGCACCAATAACAATGTGAAACTTGTCTAGATATTGTTGGTGGAATTGATAATCCTTTTCAAGGTTATCTATAAAGTGATGTAATAATACATATATGCATTTTTTGCATCATTAATGAAAGAGGTATTGTATTTGACAATGTGAAACCTTGAATTTTTATTTTATTTTTACTTAATATGCATGTTCACAATTGGTCGATCAAGTTTAAGAATGTTCCATGAAATTGTTGATGCTTTATAGAACCCTAACAATAAAATACAACGCAAAACATGGATATGTATTTAATTAAATTTGTGAACTGGAATGCCACATCCAATGATGGTGAACCGACCATGTTGAATTCCTATGATGTTGTGTCATTTTCACATCATGGTGAAACTAAACTTGATTTTCAATATTAAATGTTGATTGTTTTTAATAGTGATTGCCAACATGTTATATTGTTATTGTATTTTTCAATGTTGATAAATACAATGATAATAAATGTTTGCAAAACATGTTTTTTAATTTTTATGTCTTTGTTTATACCTTAAATCCCAATCTTTAAGTGAAAATTGTAATTTTCAAATAAAGGTGGTTGACCATTGGGGTCAAAACATGTAGTAAGGAGCTAGAAAGGGCATTCGATGTTAAACATAATGAGTCAAAATCAAACATTTATTGTTTATTACCATTTAAAACCATAGTAATCATGGCAAGTTAGTCCTTTTTCCCTCATATGACTATCAAGGAACTTAAAATAAAAATTCATTTAATTCAATTTAAAGTTTTGGTTTTAATTTAGGATGCTTGAAAATGTACACCTATTGTGTTAGATGGAGTCAATTTTGCAAATGACTATCAAAACTATTCACATAATAATAATAAATCATTGAAAAAATTATAGATGATAAAAAAATATTAGCCACCCAAAAAAAATTCATTATTTAAAAAATGTGGAATTTTGAAACTTTAAAACTTCAAAGAATGTTTCAAAATTGTTTCAAATTTTCAAAGCTTCAAAAGTCATTTACCATGTATAAATGGGTTTTAATATACATGATGTATTAAAGAAATTTATAGTTTAAAATATAATAAAATTAAATAATGTGAAAATTCAATTTTTGATAATGACTTAAATTTTTAATAATTTTTTAAGATGAAACATTGAATTTGTAAGGAATTTACACACTTTTTAAAAATTCATATTTATTCAATAATGACTAACAAATATAATGTGATGCATTGTGGAAAATATAAATATTTTTTAGAACAAGTTACAAAAACTTTCATTCAAAAGTTCATTTGCATGTAAAAGTCATTTTTAGGTAGTTTTTTTGCAAAGTAATCCTTTTGACTCCTAGTTATAGGTTTTGACTAATGTGTGTGTTGATGAATGCATCATATATTATTGTAAACAAAAAATTTCACAAATCCCTATCACTAAATTTAAAAAATATTGATATATTTATTTTTTTCCATTCAAAATTTCCATTCCTTTATAGGTGAAAAGTTGAAAATAGTTTGACTTCCACACAAAGTACTTTTTGAAAAGCTCCAAAACTTTGATACAGATTGGGGTCAATAATTTTTTAGAATAATGTCATAAAGGAGGTCATGGTACCAAAGAAATGATCAATAAATAAACTTTCAATTATTTTATTAAATTTTTTGGTATATGGAAGAAAATGAATTATTTTTATTAACCACCACCATCAAAATTGAATCATATGAATTGAAGGGCAAGTTGTTAGTGATAAAATCCATGTCCATTGAAGATGAAGGTGGTATAGGGATTAAAAATCACAAGAAGAGGTTCTTGTGGAGATGATGAGGATTCTTTCTTTGTGCATAGATGTGATAAGACTAAACCAATTTTTTAATCTACTTCTTCAACTACATATGATGTTTATATTTTATCCCTTGTTTGGATGTTTTAAAAAGTATGGTTTGACCAACAAATGTTTTCCATGACATTTGGTGTGACATAGGTTCAATATATAATAACCCCTTTCATAATCACACCCATTTTAGTCACATTGTTGTTTATGTTTCATATTCTCATTTATGTCACACACTTTTTGATAATTATTGGTTTTGCCAAGAACCATCAATTTTTTTGAATCACTATCCAATTTGTTAGCAACACAAAAATTGCAAAGCTTTGTTTGTAAATGTGATTGAAATAATTGAAATCAACATGCTAGGAAAACACGTCTTGATTTCATTGGATGTTGTCATGAAATTGCCAAATGGGATTATGCTTTGATTTCCTTTGCATTTTTTGCTTGAAATTTAAAACTTGTGTGTCATACCAATTTTGGACCTCGCAAATGACACAAATGAGGAACTAGTATAGATTACACAAGATGCAATTGACATTGTTGAAGATGATGAAGATTCATCATGTATTGATATTGATGAGGGGATAACACCTTAGTGAGTCACTTTTGAAGAAACAAAACAACATGCCAAGGTGCTAACAATTTAGCAAGTTGTTAACAAAATAATAATTCTTTACATAGCAAACTTAAATAGCTTGAAACATGTAGAAAATCATTAAAAAAAAACCCTATTAGTGCATAATGTAGCTCAAAATAATCCACAAAAAAAATCTAGATGATTAAAGGCAAACCTATCCTTGGGTTGCACCACTAGGAACATTAGGCCTTGATTTTCTTGGATCCATTGGACTTTTCAAAATTATAGGATATATATTAGTTTCCATAGATTTTGAAATTTCAACAATATCAAGAATATTTTTTATTTTGATGTTGTCAATCCTTGTAATTAAAAAAAAGTTTCAAGAATGTGGTGCTAATTAATATTTTTTAAACTTTTTGATCATGAACACAAATTTAAAACATGATTTGAACATTTTCATGGGATTTTTTTTTTCTAAAATAATTTTGAGGTCATTCTATTTTCATTTTTTTAATTAAGTAATTACTGGGCCATCTTTATTAGAAATACACAATTTTAACAAATTTCTTTTTTTTAATCTTTTGAAATAAACTTCAAGCCATATATTAAAGCATGCAATGGATAAACATGAAAAATAAAATAAAATAAAATAAAAATTATGAAAACATTTATTTAAAAAAACTTTAAAAAATGATTTGACCACTTTTGATTCCTTGACCATTTCTTGAGGTGATTCCTAATGGTACCACCTAAGGATGGGTTTGCCTTTAACATCTTTTTTCCAACCAAAAAAGGCTTTTTTGCAAGGATTTTTGCTTACAATCATAATCTTATAAAGGTTTGCATAGAATGTGATTGTACACATTTACAACACAACTTGTGAACATCACAAAAAAATTGGTCACCAAAGGTTTGATTATAAAGAAAGGTTTAATTTATTTACCACTTTACACACATTTCAATGGAGTTTTCCCATCATAACTATGTTTTTTCTTCTTTAAAAAGAGGAGACAATATTGTTGTCCTTAAACTCACCTTGTGTTTGGGCTCTAGTTTGACCATGCAATATGTGTTTCCTCCCTAATTGCAATGTAATCCAAAATTGTCCAAAACTAGGTACAATGTTATGAAATTGTGTATTAATTCACAAGGTTTGCAAGGTTTTAAACTAAGAATAATTTAGGAATGAAGGCTCGAATAATTTTGTTTAATATTGTAAGGAGATTTCTATGTGTGAAAGAACTCATTTGATTTCCTCTTTTCTTTATCTTGTGCATTGTTTTCATCATAACTTTTGATTTTATCCTTATTTTTGTCAAAATTGGGACCTGATATGTTTTGTTGTACTTTATGGATAATTCTAATGTCTACAAAACGTTCATAAAATAATTACTAAACCATGGACCCAACATGTTTCCCCTTGGTATCTTGAGTTTCAACTTGTGGCCAAGATTACTAAATATTACATCATTCAATGACATCAATATTGAAAAACAAATGATGCACATCTTGCTTCAAAGATTCATCCCTCACATGCCTCTCATCTTTCCCATTTCAAAACCACACATTATTGAACTCCACAACACCTTTCTTGTATTCATTTCATGTTATGCCTATATTAAGGTGTTGTAATAGTTATAATAATAACTACATATCACAAGCATAAAAAAGCTATTACCATAAATTAAAAAATTGAATTTTTTTTACAACAAGCTTAAACATAATTTGACCAATACATATTCCCCACCAATGTCTATTTTCATCTATGATTTTTCATCCACTTTTCAAAATATGTTAAAAATAACCAAATGGGATTATTTCTAATTGTACATGAAACATAAACATGCATGAAAGCACAACATATGTATAGAAATATCCAAATTAATATCACACATAATCATTCACAAGATGAGGATGCTTATAACGAGAGTTCACAAAGTAACATTTATTATTATTGATCTATAGTTAATTCTAGTTTCTTCCCTATTTCTAGATTAGTATTAACAAATAAATATTGAAACTTGGATGGTAATATGTAGGAAAAAGAGGCAATAAAAAAGAAATCACCAATGCAATACATCATTGTTAGATTTTTTTATGCAACAAAACATATTTACATCAAAAGGGATTTTTCGTACTAAATAGATATGAAAAATCCAATTGGATTATTTATGCTACATGACACTATAAATAAACCCAAAATTTGGATTTCAAATGGCGTGTTTTTGAAATCTACGAAGACTTGGCAAATTTGAAACCCCAAAGAGCATAAGAAAAAAACATATAAATTGAAAACTTTTGTCAAATATCAATTACATGAGGGGATTTTGTATGTTCACCTTTGGTTTGAAACTTCACACCATTTTTGAAGCCTCATTTGTGAAATCTCATTAAAGGCATTCCAAATCTCCACAAATGAACATATTCACCCAAAAAATGAATAGTACAACCATACTCTCCTGCCTTGATATGGGCATACAAAAAGGGGTGATGAGTTGTCCACAATATAGTAGGTTGGGCATGTGCATGTGTATTGGTGCAAGTTCTTTTTAATGATCCATCAATTGTTTTTTTGTTTGGGGAGCTTTTGGATGGTAAATCCAAGGAAGTGAATTGTTCATAAAAACACATGAGTGATAAAAGGATTTTCATCATATTTGAACTATATTTTCTTGGGCTCAAAGATTTTTCCCTACACCACCACCCCACATGCCCTTCATTGAAATGCATTCAATTTCAAACATAATCAAATAAGTTTCATAAAAAAAAAAAATTGGTTATGTGGGTAGGGAAAACATTTGGTACAACAAATTAAATGTTGCGTTAGGCTTGATGTTGTTACAAGACAAGTGCCCAAGTAAAAAATGTTTTCTTTATTTTTTTATATTATAAATCAATTATGACAATTATCCCTTCTTTATCTTTTTTTCAAATAAAGCCTTATGTGGTCCAATGAACCACCTCTTCAAGTAACAAGAGATTTTGAGTTCAAATATTTTTCCCAGCATCCACCTTTTTCTCATATGCCTTTCTTGAAATAATTCTTTTTTAATGTTCATATGGGAAAACTTTCTTGTGCATTTGGCTAATTTCCTTGGTGAGGTTGCTAAGAAAAGAAAAAAAGATTGAGCCAAGTTTTCTAGGGTAAAAAGAAATTGAGATTGTGCCTTTGTTGAAGAACTTGGTTACACTTTCACATGGAAAACATCTAAGGAAGTTGGAAGGTTTAAGAATTTTTAGAAATTGGACAATTAATGAATGTTTCATTTCATCTTTAAATCTTTCTATCCTTAATTAAAATTTGAAGAAAGGTCATCCCTTAAGATAACACAACCATTTCCCTAGCAAAAACCATGTCCAACACATTTGCTTTGGGGAAAGGAGGCCATTCCCAAGAAAACACAACCATTTCCTTGAGGAATTCAACCTAGGGACAATTCAACACATTTGACATGGGAGAAAGTCATTTCCCTAGGAAACACAATCTTACCCCAAGGAACATAGCCTTAGAGGTGATTCAATGCATCTATCCCATTGAATTTTTTTGCTTTGGGAATAAAACCATGTTCCCTTGAAGAACACAACCATTTTTCAAGAACGACTATCCTTCTTTCTTAGAAAACAAAGATGG
>Ga0209208_10001092_pt1 | contig 37743 bp, 24 predicted proteins | sample S1TSphfallax_3_FD_187694 | JGI IMG/M metagenome (GOLD analysis project Ga0209208, IMG submission 187694) | Host-associated microbial communities from peat moss isolated from Minnesota, USA - S1T2_Fd - Sphagnum fallax MG (SPAdes) (version 2) | ecosystem: Host-associated > Plants > Peat moss >...
AATTTATAACATTTAAAAAAAACTATAAATAGATGTTATTTTTTTAAAACTACAAAATTGGTGAGAATTGGTGTTGGAAAATTATTAATTTTTTCATAATTTCTTGTTTCAATTTTCAAAAAAACTAATTTAAGTAACAAGACAATTATCACATTTTAAAAAATTTACACCTTCTTAAATTTTTAGTTTTTAGTTTTCTTCATGCCTAACCATTTTTTTCGTAACCAATTCATAACTTATTTAGATTAGTTAGTTACATTATGTCAATTAATTAACTTCATTTAAAGATTTTAGGATTAAAATCTTTAAATATTTTTTCAAATTTTCATAGGTCAAAAACAAATCAACAAAGTTCATTATAAAACTTCAATATTTAAACAAAATATGTGGTCACATTTAAGAGAGATACAAGACCAAAAAATTAGATTATTTCTCTTTCTATTCATTTCATTCAAATGAACTTTCAAAGCCATCTAATTATTGTTCCAAGTTTAATTCAAAATATATTAATTTTATCAAACCATTAAGAGCCTTGTAATCCACCTTTGCGTCATTTGGTCAATTCTTATTCATAAAGATTATTTTCTCAAGGTTATTTAATTGTAAACAACATCTCCTCAAATTGGTGAGAATTTTAACAAGGAAAAAATTCTTTTAATTTCAATTGGAGATTTTATAATCTTTAATATTTGTTTAACCAATAGTTGGGAACATGGTTTCATGTTTCCTCCACCATTCCAAAAGGCATTTGATATCTTGACATGATGTTTGCATCCACTTGATATTTACGAAATATCAACAATTCTTTATTAACAATCATTTTGTCAAGTTCATGAGTGTTGGTCACCATCTAAAAAATGTCCAAGTTGTTATTGTATAATCATGAACTTGATAGTCCTACTACTATCAAAATAAAAAAGTTGTCAGGTAGAAAATAGACTACCAAAGTGCAAACATTGAAATGGAAAAAGACACGAAGGTGGTCCTATCTTTAGTTTATAACCAATAATTTTTTTATAGGTGTGAATTATTTTGAACTTCATAATGAATAAAAGGAAGGGGGGTTGGAAGGTAATTACCTTCTAATCCCTAGAAAATATTTCCTCCAATTATAAATATTGTTTCATTTTGTTGTCCACTTCCTTATAACTATTGCCATCCACCAATTGCATGTAAACTATTTTTACCGTGCTTCCAACAACCTATTAATTTCCAATGAACAAGTATTAAAAGGAAAAAAACCACTAAACTAATTCAAGAGCTATAGTATTATACATCAAATTCAAATGAACTACTATCATTCTAAAGGGAAATGAAAGCAAAGAAGATGAAAAAAAAAAAAAAAAAAAACAAAAAAAATGAAAAAAAAAAAAAAACACATCAAGTTTCATAACCTTCAAATTCCCTTGTGTTGTTCTTTCTTCCAACATACAACTACTTTTCTATTTCTCCATAATCTCCTCATACAAGAATAAGAGGAATCCTTTTCCGAATCCCCTATTTCCATAAACCACACAAGGTCCACATTTCACCCATAGAACAAGGTATTTATTGTAAGTTTAACACAAATCTTTCCTAGTTGATTTGTAAACAAATACCAATCACCTATTCCCATGAGCTAATTAATGGTTATCATTAGGTTTTCATAAGGGCCATTTTCTACCCTTAATAGTTATCTTCATTAATTTTGTGAATAAAGGAACTTTCAACCTTAAACAATGGATGCAAATGATGTTTAAGACTTCAAGAGCATAGGAAAAATAGATTTTTTATCATATTTTTCAGCTACGGCCACCCCATGCTCATGATGAATAAAAGAAGATATCAATATCAAACTTTTGAATATAGGGTCTAACATCAAAGCTACCATATTATGGGTTTTTTTTTCATCCTATCTTATTAATAAGGAAATGAAAGAACCAATGACACCAATGACTTTTTTTTTAATGTTCTTTACAAAAGTTCCCAACTCAATATTCAAGTTGTAATAATCATCATTGATTAAAACATCCAATGAAAGGAGATGTTTCAATTTTCCCTTCAACATTTGGGTTTATGCATTCAAAATATCCCTAAAAATTAATGACCCTTGGATTGGTTAAAAATGTAAATAGTCACAATAAGATATAAAATGTATAATATAATATGTGATATATGTTATGTGTATGTAGAAAGAACATGGCCAATGACCCTAGGACCAATTTGTTTGTTATAACAAAAGTCAATGGCCTTTCAAAATTGCAGGGTTTTTTAAAACATGGTCACTTTGCTTGCAAACTTGCAGAATTCACGTTCCTAATCAAAAGACAACATTTTTTAATACAAAAATTCAGAAAAAATAAGGGGAAAAAATCAGAACAAATAACTTGTATTTTAATTTATTTTAATTAACGTGTTAATATTTTAAGCTTCACTACTACCAAAGTGAGGTGCAATTTACTAGCTTAAATCACTATGGGACATTAAAAGTGAAATAACTTCATTGCATTTTATTGATTTCACCTTGGTGAAAGTTATTTCACTATAATATCACTACGTAGACATCATGTTTCATTACTAGTTAACATAATTCACCATTATATAGTAAATAGGTTTATTTTTATGTTTTTAAAAATATTCTATCTATGTTACTTTACGATACACCCTACATTATTTTAAGTTATTTTAGTTATTCTAACTTATATTTTATGTTATTACAGGCTATTATAAATTATTATACCCTAAATTATTATATGTTATTTTACCTTAAGGTATCTTAACTAGTTTATTGTAAGTTTTAAAGTTATTTTAAATTAAATTATTCAACTAACTTTAGGCTATACCTTAGGTTATTTTATTTTAAATTAATATATGTTATTCAAGTTATATTTTAAGTTATTCAAAGTCATTCTACTTTATGTTATTATAAATTATTTTATCCTAAGTATAATAATTTAAAATAATTTAAAACAAAATATTATGATATAAGTTTAACATAACTCAGAATGAAAAATAATAACCTATGAAAAATAATTTTAAATACCCTATAATATAATAATTACCAATAGCCTATGATATTATAACATAGAATATCAAACAATAATTTATAATACAATAATCACCAATAGTTGTAATATAACATATAATAACCAACAATAACTTATAATACAATAACCATTAATAATCATTAATGAAATAACCATCAATAACCACCAATAAAATAACCACTAATAAAATATCCACCAATAAGCATTAATAAAATAGCCACCAATAGCCATTAATAGAATAGCCACCAATAGAATAACCATGCATAGCCACCAATAGAATAACTACTAATGGCCATTAATAGAATAACCACCAATAACTATTAATATAATAACCACTTTAAAAAATTAATAACCATAAATAAAATAGGTACCGATATCCATTAATGACCACTAATAAAAGAACAACCAATAACCATATATTAGAATTGTTTAGGTTTGGCAAAAATAATATAGGGTGAAATAACCTATAATAAATTCGAATTGCTAATAATAACATAAGTTGAAATAACTTTCAATAGTTAAAAGTAATTTATAATAGTTACAAATTATTTAAATTTAAATAATTTATAATAGCAAAAAATAACATAGAATAGCCAAAAAAAACTTACAATAACCGAAAACAGCCAAAGGTGAAATAAGCTAAAATAACCAAAAGTAGCCTAGGGTGAAATAACAAAAAATAACCAAAAATAATTGAGAATAACCATAAAAAGCCGTAAATAATGTAAAGTGAAATAATTTGAATTAATGAAAAATATTCATATAATAATTGAAAGTAATTTAACATAGGTAGTATTATTATATTGATAAAAAAATTGTCCATATATATATATATCAAATGAATGGTCATTGAAACGTTATTGAATAATGATATTCAATTTATTTTTTGTTCAAATGATTTTAAATTTTCAAAAGGAAATATATGTAATTATTTACATTATTGAATTTTTTTTAAAAAAAATTCGAATAATTTCATTTGAATAAAATCTTAATAAGATATGGATTTTTAAAGTTTATGTCTTTGTAATGTTTAAATGAAGTATTGGATAAATAAAATATGATGTAACATATTATCACAACAAGTGGGGCGGCTTGATGGGAAGGACGTTTGCATCCATTCCAAAGGTCAAGGGATCAAACCTCATGGGTGGTGCTGTGTTTGGTCAACAATGGTATGTTGACCACTACCTAACGTAGGTAGTGACACGTGTCAATAAATAATAGGTTTTAAAAATCATGAAATTATCAATAATATTATATCAAATAATTAAAATTTAATTGATTTCCACACTGGTTAGTTAATTAACTAGCAAATGAATGGTTTGGTAAACTTGTATTTCACTTGAGAGTAATCTTGTTTCACTAAGTATGAATGAAACAAGTCATTGTCCGTAACAACTAGTCCTCGTTCACTAGGGGGTTAAACAATTTCACTAGGTAAAAATGTCCAAATTCACTCAAAATCTAGTGAAACCTAAAGTGAACTAGGACGCATTTCCTAGTAGTGCTTGTAGCCTTTAGTAATGCAACCCTTTACCCATTCTTGTTTCCTTTCGTTAGCTTTTTAAGTCGCATAATACATTTTTACAAATTTGCATAAGCAAATTCACATATTTCACACCCCTAAAGATTATATTTGTACCAATTGTATATTTTTAAACCTTAGAGAAGGCATGTCCAAAGCAAGTCCTTTGAAAACTTTCCATCAAACCAAAAGCTGCACAACTTACTATGGATTTTAAATCAATTATCATGATATTTATATTTGCACCTTCATCTTTATTAACATAAATAAAAATATTTTTGGTAAAACCATGTTATTCTAAAATGTTTGACAAACTTCTTACCAATGTTTGCCCTACTGTTTTATATAACTTTAAATAAACCAATTTTAATGCGTTTTAGCATCCAATCTACTCTCAAGAAATTTACAACCAATGCAAAAACATCATGTGCATTTATTTTGGGTGTCAATAAATCAAAACTTATAATAACACAAACATATTTTGACGCGTTCCCAAGTTCCTTGATAGACCCACTCGAGGGTCTAACTATGTAGAGGTGCGAAAGGAGTTGGAACTTGGGGCCGCTCCTAACTTCCAGCACTAAAGGGGGTGAAAGGGGCGTGCTAGAAGTTCCGGGATTAGACTAGGAAGAGGGACAAACTACTTAGTTACTTGGTCTTGCATCCAAAACCAACCACAAGTTGGTTAGAACTCATTCTGTACCCTTTTGGTGTTGGGACTAGCCACAAGCGACCTTGGACTCATTTGACTCACCACGGCCCGGACTCGGGGGAAGCCACCACCTTCCCCCATATAATATTCTTTGCATTACTCTGCGGAGGCTACATCCGAATGGCACTTTTTCCCGGGACTCCCAAGGAGGAGTCCCGAAACTGTCCCGAGTTAGACTCCCGGGACTTTGGGCATCCATAACTTCTTGCTCAGACCTCTAATTGGGATGAGGTATAAAGCAATCTTGTAGCTCTCTTTGAGAGCTTTCCAATGCCATATAACACTTCTCTTGCAGACGTCGGAATCGGGTCGATTCTTGACTTTTAGTGGTCGGGAGTCAAATTGCTAGTTTGACTCCCGGCCTTTCTTTTGCCCATAACTTGGGCTGCAGATGTCCAAATGGTTCATGCGAGGCCATTTTGGACATCTTCACTTTAAAACCTTTTCAACGGTATAAAGAACACTTCAAGGCGAGGTATTTTGCCCTTTGTTGTCGAGCTCCAAAGTTGCGGGAGTCTTGGAGGACTCCCAATTCCCACTTTTTGGGAGTGTGAATCTCATCCTCACACTTGCCTCAAAGTGGGGTTTGCAACATATTTTACCAAAATTGGTAAAACATATGTTTTTTCTTTTGAGCCAAATTTAGTAACATTTCATGACTAAAGGTTTTTTTGGAAAGGAAAACAACATAAGGGTATAATTGCATGACTAAATAATTTCGACATATATTTTCAACAAAGTGAATGGAAAATGGCTTTTGACAATTAATAAACGCAAATTCTCCACATTTTTTTTTTGGGTGTGCATTATGTTTTTTGTAAAGATTTATGGCCCCAAAAGATTAGAGATTACACTTGCACTCATTGCATGTTTTTGTTTGCAAGTAGATCTTCCAATGGATTTTTCAAATTGTTGTTCCATTCTTCTTTAATTTTTTTGGTAATTTGTCCATGGATTGCTTTCACATGTTTTTAAAATATAATTCCCCATTTTTTTGAAATATGAAACAAGACCTTTCTTCAACCTTGTTATTTGTGTTGATACTACATGACATATTAATCTATTATAACACAATATAGCACATGATTTTTGACACCTTAACATCGATTAGTGATTCACCATTGACAAAAAAAATGCACAAGTTCGAAATTTTCTACCATGGCATTTTCAATTTAACCTTTGTTCATGTAATTTTTTCATAACTGATTACATTGTATCATTAATTTTTGATCAAAAACTTGAAAATTTTAAAACCTTTTTAGTTATTCCTTTCATTTTTATTTCATTTTCATTCATGAACACATCACATCCCTCATCTAGAAATTTTGGTTTCATTTTTAGGGTGTATTAATATATTAAAGTTGAAAAAATGAAAAAATACATTCTTTTTGGTTTTATAGAATGTAAAGGATGACACATGCACTTACAAATTATTGACAAGTATGTCTCATTTTAAAAAAAACAACATTATGCAAGCAAAGTGCCCAAGGTTGATGTAGATATGTAAATGCAAAACTACTTCAAAATGTCCTTTAACAATACAAGGTAAAAGTTCAAGGTTGTAAACAATGTCTCCAATTTGCAAGTTATTCATGCATAAACAAATTATTATCAAAAAATTATCTTCAACACAAAAAATAATCAAAATGAACAAAAATGACATAATTTTGGGAAAAAAAAATTAAATGTAAAAGTTTTTCTAAAACCACAAACAACCAACAACAATGCGATGAACAATAATGATAATACTTAAGAAAGTTGACAAAGATGATGAACACTACTAACAATATGGGCAATAATGGTGATACCTAAAAATGTTAACAAATATGATGTACATTAGCAACACAATGAACAACAATGGTGATACCTAAAAGAGTTGACAAAGATGATGAACATTAACAACACAAGGAACACTTATAATAACATGATGAACATTAAGAACATGACAAACACCAACAACATAAGGAACATTTAGAACAACATGATGAATACTAGGAACATAGTGAACATTACAACATGATGAATATTTACAACTACATAACGAACATTAGGAACACAATGAACACTTATAACAACATGACAAATATTAGTAACATAAGGAACACTAATAACAGTATGAAAACTTGTAACAATATGACATGCATTAGTAACACAATGAACATTAATAACACGATTTACATCTACAACAAGATGAACACCAATTCTAACCAAAAATAAAGGGTCACATAAAACAACAAAAGAGGAATGCAACTAAAAAACATGATTGGGAATTCTATTCCTTTAAAGTTTGAATATTATTTATATAAATTTATGCAACGAATCCAAGTTTTATGCTTAGATGGAAATTTAGTAAGAATTGAGAAAACTACTTCTATAATTCCACTCATTACATAAAGGGGTTCATCCAATTGAAGAATTTTATGATGCCCATTTAACAAGTAGTCTATAATTCCTAATGTTGAAACAATTTTCACTTCATATTTGCTGGAGGTTTAGCTAGATATTAGATCCCTTAGTGTTTTTTTAGTCCTTTTAGCTATTAAGTCCCAAACCTTATCATGTAATGCATTGATTCAACCATGCTTTCTTTGCATTTGCATTACGACAATTCCCCTTCCCATCCAGCTAGTAGTTTCAAGGTGTGATAATTTTTAGACAAATGAAAAACATTTAGTTTTTGCAAAAAACCATTATTAGAGTAGGACACATGTTGTTAATGTGGACTCTAGGGTTAAAAGATTAACAACTGGATAGAACATTGGATTTAATGCTTCAATTTAAACATATTTCTCATGAGTTCCTCATGCTAACCACTTGAAAGGAATAATCACCCATGCTTGAGTAACCTTTTTTAATCCTTTCCAATCAAATGCATGAATACAAAATCACCTGTATGCTCATATTTTTACAACTTGGACCACCTTGTGTTGTCATCACTTCTCAACACAATTTTTCATATAACTTTTGAAGTACATAACACATTGCCTTAGTAGCTATTGGCACAATGAAAGATAAACACAACAACTACCAATGTGAGTAAGCAAAATCAACTTTCTATCACCCAAAACTATTAACCTAATGACTTAGCTTTTTTTCTGTTCTATAACTCCACTTCAACATTTGCCTTTTATCTCAAGTCACACACCATTTCCCAATTCTATTTTCAAGAGCTTTATCAAAGTTGCTTCATCCTCCACCATCCACAACCTTGATAGGATAAGTCATGCATTGCATTCAAACAACAAAAAAATTCATTCCTTGACATGCAATGTTCAAATCCTTATGGTGATGGTTAAATTTGAAGAAGAAGACAATGATGAAAAGCTTTTTGCTAACATTGTGCAAAAAGTTGATAATGACATAAAATCTAAAAACTAAAAATTCTATGTGTTCACATGGAGCATACAACCTTTGCACCTCATTTCGATTTACACAACAACATAATGAACAACAACAAAAAATAGTAGCAACATGATGAATATCAACAAATGTAATTGAATAATGAGAAACACAAAAGACAGTGGAACAATGAACATGCATATAATGCTACTTCCCACGCGGGAGAAGTGACGCCTCCCTAAAGCTTGCCTCCACCATAAGACCCTAAACCCTAACTAACTTGAGATTCCCTAGTCCTAGACCCTTAAAGGATCCAACTGGGGGTTATTCATGTAACCTACCTGAATATCAAAAATTTAAATTAAGAAAAGACCTGATTCTTAACGAACCAGGTATCCAAGTTTGATATGCAAAAATTCAGGTATCAGCGACGGAGAAGTGGGTCGGTTCTGAACCAGGGTTTTGGTACCCGTCCAACACTGGTGATCAACTGGCTTGAACTTTGAACTAGATATTGATTTGCCCCTTGTTGTGCAGCAAGGGATTGTGGTTTTTCCATTTTTCCATGAGTTTGGGGGTCCCACAATTTGAGGAGCGGTCACTTGGTCCCACAATTTGAGGAATGTTCACCAGCTGTTGTTTACTAACCGTGAGTTTCATTTCGTGGGAATTTTATGGTCCAACTTTTTGCTCTTTTGATTACCTCTAGTTTTGAGCTTGGCATAACTTAAAGGTCAGAGTCATTGCATGATGACCCCCATTCATTACACGGTGGTGAGCTGCTTGTTTCATCTATGTATGTAGGGACGGATGATTTTCACAAATTACTGTCAGAGTAGTCTCTTGAACAGTGAAGTTTTTTGGACAAAAAAATTTGGAAAAGAAAAGATGGAGAATTTTGTTTTCTAGTGTAAATTTAACCAATTAAAAAATTTTTGCTACTTTTTTTGGGGGAAAAATTAGCCAAATTTTCAATGTCACAAAAATTGAGAATAATTCTTCTCCTGAATGGGTTATCCTTCCCCCCAGTTTTGTGAGGTAAGTGGGTTTCTATCTTCCATAAGATGTCTTTAGCCATATTCAGCTACATGTCAAAGAGGACATGAATTTTTTTTTTAAAGGAATCATGCTATGTATTGGCGACATGATGGAACTTCAAATATGGCGATTTCGTTTAGTTTTTCCTCAAACAAATGGCGACGCTGTAGGATATTTTCTGAAAATCTTTTGTTAGGATTCGCATCCCCGCCCCCCCTTTTTTTTCGGGGTCGCCAAGTGGCGAAATTTGGCCCAAAAAACAAAAAAACGCTCGGACACCTGACCGCCCTGACATCCCTGAAAAAAATGTGTTGTGGAGTTTTTACGTTTGTGGTGTGTGGATGAAGATGGATGGGAAAAAAAATGGCCCTTAACTTTGCTCTTTGTCTTTGAACATCATCATCAACAGAAGGATGCGAGGGTTAAGTAGAAAGAAAATAGCAGGGTACTTAAGAATGCACATTTCCCTCTGTGTTGAACGCGGCAATACAGACGCTGCTGGAGCTTAACGAGAGCGGGAAACTGGGTATTTGATAAACGCAGTAGTGCCCAACTCGGTAGCACCGTTGTGGAGCTTTCGACGTTGATGACGAGTCCTTCGTTGTTGGCGTCAAAGGTGGTGGTGGTGGTTGTGGTGGTGGAAAGAGCCAAATGGAAGAAGAACAAGAAGCGTGCATCAGCGTCTCTGGAGCAACAACAACAAGGAGGTATAATAACAGGTAGTTATATTATTCCGACCCAAATTCCTTCTTGGGGATAATAATATCTGACTCAAGATATTCATCACCAAATTTAATGGTGGACCCAAACAGTTTGTGTTTTATGGTTGTATGAATTGGATCGATTCGCACATTTTTGCTATTCTTTCGGATTCATTCAGGGGGTTCACAATTTGATATATGTGTCTGGATTTTTTTGATGTGCGATCTTATAAGTCGCTTTGGCCACCCACCAGAACTACAAGTCTTTGTCATAACAACAACAACAATAATAATAATAAAAGAGAAAAGGGAGAGTAGGGTTTATTGTTGCTGTTCCAAGTGTGCGTGTAGGTCATCAATCTCACCAGCTGGATTTCTGGGTGAAAAAGGGGTTGTCACCGTCTCACTGTCTATCTCTCTATTGGGTATGCGATATGTGCGAGAGAGAGAGAGATGGCGCTTCATTCGTATCGTATGCTAATGGTACCACATCTCTGTTTCAAGAATATCGAAAACCCTAAACCTTTTTTCGTTTGCTTGAGCGTTACCTCAAATCGGAGTTGTTCTTTAGGTTGCGAAGAAACAAGAATCGCACCTGTTTAGCTACCATCCAATAACAGATTGCCCTTTCGAACACCCATCCTCGATCTGAGTGTGTTCTCGGTGAGGAGAGTTCTTGGGTGAGGATTACCCTGCATTGGGTGTAGGAATCTGAACTGCAGGGACGAGAGGAGAGGGAAAGACGCAAGAGAAATGAATGTATAAAGAAGTTGTTATTACCAGGGTATTACCTAGTGGCTCTCTAGAGCCTGGCAGTGAATTGCTGATCCTTCTGCTTCTTTTGTTGACAGGAAGGTTGAAAAAAGCCTCCAACCCTAGTAATTTCTAGGTTTTACTCTTTGTGACTAAATCCTCCTGTCTCCTCTTTATGGAGCCTGCTATGTTGTAAACCTTTCTCTTTGGTCATCTTGCGATCCTTGAACCAAGATTAGGCAGGGATCAGCACTGATTTAGGTCAAGTTTTAGGTCATTGTGCAAGTGAGAGAGGGTCAGTAGATTGTTAGAAACCTTCATTCAATGGGGAGGCCCTAGAAAGACTGGTCTTGTTACAGGGAGATGGGAATGAATGAATGAATACTGAGAAGAAGGAACATGTGTGTGTGTGCAGGTCCTCATCAAGAGAGATTACAGACCCTGTTCTGGAAATTGGGGGGTTAGGGTTTTTGAAAACTAACAGCCTTGGAGAAGGTGAGCGGGAGAATATGTACTCTGTGGAAAGTGTGACTTCTGGGGGCTCAAAGAACCACACTCTGACTACAGGAGATGCAAGTGTTGAGCAGCTAACTGGGAACAAGAGTGTTTTGTCTAGTTGTTTTAAGGAAGGATCTCTGAGCCGTTCGATTTTGGGAACCACCAAGGAAGTTAATGAGGTTGAAGATAGGCAGACAGGTTGCATGGAGAAGGAACTTTGCATTTTGGTCCCTAGTGTAGAATTTCAACTGAAGTTGAAGAGAATGGCGGTGGAAAATAATGTTGAGAACTGGGTTCCAAAGGCAAGTACAGAAGATGGGGACTTGGTTGCATTGGAGATTACAGAAATGGCTGAAATTGATTGTGCAGAGGTAGCTCAGACAGTTGATAGTGTAGCAATTGAATATGGAAACACTAAAGATTCAGGAAAGACCAAGGATTGCAGCGGATTTGACAAAGGGTCAAGTATAACTGATCAAGAAGATGGTGTGGGACCAACCCATGGAGGTGGAAGAGACAGGGGACAGATGACTGAGGGGGAGACTGTGACTGATGACTTGACAACAGCGGTGCGACAACAGTTACGAAGACGAGCAAAGAAGAAGGGAGAAGCAGACACCAGTCCACCAGGAGAGGGGGAAAGTCTGTGCAACAAAGGGAAGGGGGATGGCAACAGCAAGATTCTGGGTACATCAACACAAGGTATTTCAGCTTCCCCCAACATTTGTGTTCAAAGTGGCATGACATGCACAGAGAGGGAGAAACACTCTGGGTGTAGAGAACTCATTATCCTGTTCCAATGCCTTGAGCAGTTGTTGTTGGAAAATTACATGAATTGGTAGTCCTTTATTGTCCTTGTTGTCAACAGAAGCTATCATTTTGATGCAGCTTTTGTGAATGATTGATTGCCACATCTTATATTATGTGTTTGTCAGTTTTGGAGGAGGATTTTGAATCTGGAGTAGCAGAAGCAATGGCTGTGGTGATGAAAGTGCATGGAGTGCTAGAGCCAGCTGCAGATCCTGCTGCTTCATTCCCTGGGATGGTAGGGTTAGATACCAAGAGGGAGTGTCACTGTTGTCAAAAGCCTGAAAGCTTGAGAAACACGATTGTGTGCGATAACTGTGAAAGTAGTTTTCATCTCCATTGTGTGGATCTTCAACGCAAACAAGTTGCAGAGCTTGAGAACTGGCACTGCTTGGCTTGTGGACTAGCAGTCGGTGTTGGCTGTTGGCCTTTGGGTAACACTAAATCAGGCCTGGTGAGGAATTTGGCAGATTCAAAGATAAGCAATGAGAGTGATGGCACAAGATTCACTGAAAACAGGCAGCTTGCGACTTGTTGTCAGGAGGCATTGGTACATGGTAGTGAAGGAAGCATTGGCACCAGTGTTAACTTGAAAGCCAGGGAAGCACACAGTGTAAGGGAGTCCAAAGATATGAAACAAAATCAGGGGAAAGTTGATGAGCTGGATGCAGGGCAGCCTGTAGTTCTTATTGAGGGGGCTGATGAACTTTGTGGTGTAAATGCTGGCAGAGGATTTATAGCCATCAGTGCACAAATGAAACCGCATGCAAGACATAGAGCTGTAAATCCAATTGCAAAGGTAACAACTGATGGAAAAGAGGTTGGAGAAAGAAGGTGTAGGGACTTTGATGCCATGGAGTCTGAAGAGAATGGTGAAGGATGTGACAATGGTGACAAGTTTCAGAGTTTAAAAGTAGGAACTGTGTCACTGATCTCCAATGCGGTTGCCAACAAGTACCCTGATGAAGAGGGATTACATGAGAAAGTAGAGCCAGCTGCAAAGGATGAGCTAGCATGCAGGAAAGGTGGAGTGAGCAATGCTTGCTATCAACTGAGGTAATCCAGTTTCCCTCTGTATGCTTGGGACCAAGATCTTAGGTTGGTTGGATACAGAAGTCAGTCCAACTCAGCTTTCCTGAGGTGCACCACATGTAGTACCAAGTTCACTTTGTTATTGAATCAGTGGCAGATTTAATGAGGATCTCATGAAATACATTGTGCTCAGACTGAGCTGATAATACTTGATTTCTGATGCCAAGTTGTCATGCCTGTGGAGTTCTCCAAATGGTTTCACTCTCTTCTTCCCCATTCCTGGTTTGGTTTGTGTTTTTGCTTTTCCATCTCTTGGTGTTCCTCTTTATTCTTGGGTTTCTTGGTCATCTGCTTCTCTTTTATGTGTTGTTAAGCTAGCTAACTTCATGGCTGAATCTTTCTGCTGCTGCTGGTCTTGTGATAGAAACTCAGTTATGTTGAGCTAGCCACATCATGGCTCAGTCTTTGTGTTACCCTGCTGGTCTTGTGACAGAAAGTGAGTCAGTTGGTTAATGTAGAACATTAACCTCAACCCACTGCGACGAGCTGCTGATGTAATGAGGGTGTTCTGATAGCTGGTCACTGCCATACATGTTGCTTTTGAATGTTGCTGAACTTCTCCTCAGTTTCTTCTTTGTTTTTTAGGGTTGGGTTTCCTGTTTTTTCTGTTGGCTGATATGTTGTCAGATCCTTAATTCCCTATAACCTTATTATAGGTTCAGTTTTCAGTCCTATTCAGATTGACTTAAATTGTAAGCATGTAGAAGTTCTTGAAACATAGAAGATATTGGTTCCTAACAGCTGTAGGCCTAGATTGCAACCATGCCATGTCAAGTGTGAAGTATGCAAAAACTATTGTGGTCTCTTGCTCCTGTCATGACTGATCTTTTTGATTGGATACGTCAATTGAGTTCTAAACCAACATCATGACACAGTCTTCCTGTCGCTTCCAGAAATGCAACAGAAACTCAGGATGCAGATGCCCAAAAATAATGTGTGGACTACTATATATTTATCTACACCCACCATTGGAAGCTGATGAAGTCACTGGGGAATCATGACAGCTTTGTATTCATATGATGAAGGTTATGGTCTGACACTTTATGAGTGACACTTCTAAGGTTATGACCACACTCATTTCTTGTTGTGTTTGGTTTCTTTTTTGCTGGATTGACTGAATGATTACCTTCAAAGTGTTGTTGTGGAGTATGCTCTGCAATATCACAGATATATGGTCTGTTGCTCCTTATGTATATTGAGGGAGTAGAGCCTGGGAAAATTTTGTTTCTTACTATGGTACCACATTTAAATTGCTGCTTGTTAGCATGGGATTTCTGAGTCAGCTATTATGGTGTTTCTTTGAGTTCTATTTTTGCAAGAATTTAACAGTTCTTTCTGCCCCAATCAAAGGATGATTTGCTATTGCTGAGATGAGAAGTTCATATTCAATCTTTTTCTGTAGTATCCAGAGTTGGTTGTATTGTTGTCATTCGATATCTTCAAAGCAGTAAATGTCTGTCATAAAGAAAGTCAGGTTCAGCTGACAGTGGCTAAGCTATTATGAACACCAACAGGTGACAGTTTTCTTGATGTGGTTGTTATGATGTCTTGAATGTAATTGCCTGGCTTTGTTCCTTGTGGTTTCAGTGTTGAACATGTTCCTGTTCAAGCAAACAATAAAGTTGAGGCAACTCCATCAAACACTGTTAACACAATCCATGAAGTAAGCAGCAAGAAACTTCCAGATATTGCGGTGCCCAGTTATTTCCTGAAGGAGGATTCTGGAAAGGATGCAGAACTGAAGGAGAAAGAGGACACTTTGCAGATGCTGCGGAGCTTTGTAGCTGAAAAGCATGGAGAGCTGGGGAATGGTTGGGATGTAGTGATACGCAGGAGACAGGGAAATGACCGTGTGTGTGATAAGTACTTTGTCTCTCCTGACAAGCAGAGGTTCAGATCACGGTTGGAAGTGGTCAGGTATCTTGGCCTTGTAGGCGGAAAGGGTGGTCCCAAGAAGCGCAATGCTTGTGTAGGATCTCATGAAAGGGCATTGGTGAATAACAGTGAACAGACTGTTACCAAGGGGGTGAGTTGCAGTACTCTGTCAGTGGGCTGTTGAAAGTTGAAACATACTGGATTGCTAAAGATGCTTAGAGTCTAAGCTCCAAGTTGTCACTTACTTTCAAAAAATGTGCAACAATCTTGGGGACTGCATCTCCACTTTTATAAGTATCATGAGGTCCAAATTGCATCTTGTCGAAGCAATGTAAGCATATGTGATATAGTCCTAGTTTTGGACATTGCTAGAAATGGCTAAAGAATACGAACTCTTATACGTGTCATATCCAGGGAAGTGCCATTCTAAGTCTTTGAGCTAGTCCACGTTGTAAGCAAGGTATCCTGTCTCACTTGCTGCTGTGTGTTTCAGCTCAAATCACAAATTGGCCATGGAGATCTGCCTCTTGAAAGACTTGGAGCAATGAAGTCCTGGTCTGGGGAATTGGATGGGCCTCAAACCTTGCCCTCAGGCTACAAATCTACTTGGCATGACTCTGAGACTGGATCACTTTGTATGTGTGAAGTAGTGGGTGGTGAGCAGTCAAGCCTGGTTTTCCGTGTCACTCGGAAATCATTCTTTCCAGTGGCAGAGCTTGATGGTGTGGCTGTAGTTTGTGCAGATTCAGCTAAACATGCATGTGATAATGGATTTGACCTTGTGGACAATAGTAGTGAAAAGGACCATACAAGAAGTGGAAGGAGTGGATTATCTTCTTTTGTGACTCAGAAGTCAATTGATGAGGTCCAGCACCTGCAAAGTAATATACAGACAAGAAGTGACCCAATCCAGAGGGCTGAAGCTTTGCAGGACATGACAGCTCCAGAGGTCATCCCAGTGGGGTTCAAACCATGGCCATTGGATGAGATTGGTGAATTCATTGTTGAGGCTGCATCCCCATCAGATGCATGGAAACTTTTTGTTCAAGAGTTCATGACTCGAATCAGGAGGTCTCACACAGCAACAAAGTCTTTGTGCTCACATGTTGCATCCAGAATTGGTCAGAAACAAGATGCAGAAGTATCAGGAAATGCTTCCTTAGTGTTTGATCATGAAATGGGCAATTGCCAGATTCCTGGAGGAGCTGATGTGGAGATGGCAGAATGTTCAGATGAAAACAAGATTCATGGAGAAACTGGAATGGCAGTCCATAAAGGCATGGGCAAGAACTTGTTGGAGGAGGTGTTGTTCAAACGGTTAGAAGCCAGATTGGCGAAAAGTCAGTTTGAGATCAATCAACCAGTAGTGCAAGAGGTTACTCAGGTTCTTCAAGGGGTGGGAAATGACAACATTGACAAGTGTTTCACTGAAGAATTGGATAATCCCATGTCTCTCGAGGAGAAGACTGCAAGGGAGGAAGTTGAAGCAGCAGGTACTAGGCTGACTGCTGCTTTTTGGGGTTTCACAGATTCAGTCAAAGAGAGGAATAGGTTGAGCAGATGGATCATTTTGTCCACACTTTGTCCAAGTGGTTTCGAAACTAGCACCACTTGGCACAAGAGTAGTGCAGTATTGCATTATCTGAGTAGCTGTGACTAGATCTCAAGATCAAATTGGTTTTGTACCAATTTCATTTGTCATGCCATTGCTGTGCTTTCTTGTGTTTCATGCTTGGTAGCAGAGAGATGCCAAGTTGGTGTTTGCCTGATATTTGCTGTGGGTGACAGGTGGGGATAATACCAGACAAGTCAACCAAACTTTGGAAGGTATCAGTGGGGAGATATTGCAAGAGAATGTTCAGAGTGAATTGACCAACTCGGCAAACCAAGAAGTTTTTTTAAGAAGTTATGAGCGGTCCCCACCACCTACTGGCCAGCCCCTTGGGAAGAAACTTCCCACAGAGCTTGTAGGAGATTTGCTTGAAGTAAGCACTTTTGCATTGTATGCTTTTAGCCACTGCTCCTATCTGAGTCCCTTTCAATGTCAAATAAGTTCCAAATTAATCAGCACCTAATCTTGTCTGGGGAACTCTCAAGTTGAGCTTTCATGTCTGTTTTTGAGACACCCAGTTTGCTATGCTGCTTCCCAGTGGCCACTTTCAACTAACTTCTTTCATCCATGCTGGATACAATAGCAAGGATTGGCTTCTTTATGTGTGGGTGAGGATGGTTTTCCTTGTAAGCTGGTGTGTAAGGATGCTTTAGCTGAGTTTCAGCTCAGTTGTTAGACCCCCCACGTTGCAGTCCGTGCTTGGTCAGAACATTGGTGTTGAGCATGCATGGTTCTGAAGCCATGTACCTGATAAATCTTTTTGGCCATTGCTACAGGCTTGGGAATTTCTGCACCGTTTCTCTGAACTTATTGGCCAAGAGTCACTTCCTACCTTTGAAGATTTGGAAGCAGGGCTTAGTGATATGGGGCTGGTGGTTCCAAGCGAGGCATTAGCAAAGACTGATGATGGAAATTGCAAATATGTGCCAAAATTAGAGGATGACAGGGCACAAAACAAAGAGGGGTTGTCAGAGACTGGGGATGAAGGTCAAGCTGGTATACCCAAATTAGGGGAACACTCAAGCCAAAGTGGAGTGGAAGAGCAGGCAGATATGCAGCTCATCTTACCTGGGAAATTTGACACATTGAGGCCTTGTGGGGGTGGAGAAACTGGTGAGCCTGTTAAAACTGGTTTGAGGGAGCAGGATATGGAGGGAAAGAGGGGAGATGATTCTGATGTGATGACTGCAGATGGGAGTGTGCGAGCAACAGCTGAAAAGTGCACAGCTGAAGTGAATGTTGGTGAAACTGCACAAGTACATGGGAAGGAACTGGGTGGAGGTGATGGAGCTATGATGCCCTTGGATAGTGAATTGGACCACAATGTTGTCACTGTGGCTCATGCACATATGCCTTTGCTGAAGTTTCTGCTTGCAGATATGCAATACAGGGTTTTGGGTGATCCAACTGGTGGCAGGTGTGAAGAGCCAAAGAAAAGGGGCAGACCTCTCCTGAATGAACCAGTGCCTGTGATACCAGAGTTTGGGGGTGATCTCCCTGTGAATGAGGTGACATGGCCTGAACTTGCTCATCGGTACCTGGTCACTCTTATTGAGGTTAAAAAAAGTGGCGATCCCAGTGGATTGAGACCAGAGGAGCGCAGAAGGCTCATTAGATGTCTTCAAGGAGATGGTGGTGTGCTGTTTGGGGCAGCTGCTACAGTCGTTGCTGTAGAAAGTGATGCTCAGGTATGAAATGCATCCAATGGAGTGTGGTGGTTTGGTTGCCTTGTGATAAATTGTCTCAGGACATAAGTCTTGTGTTTTTGGTACTTTTATCTATCAAAGTGGCTTCTTGACTGTTATCCCACGAAGTTGAGCTGAAGAGCTGGTGGGCAAACCGGGTGGCCATCTTGTTGGAGCAATTGCAGCTTTATAATGCTTTCCAGTTTCTCTGGTTTCTTTTGTGTGCTCTGGCAGTCAGGAGCTAGAAGCTTAGATTGAGTTCAAGGAAGTCTAGAATTCTTTTTCTGCTGATTTTTTTGGACATGGACTACCAATCGTTGCATTGTTTGAGTTCACCTGTATGTTTCAGGTACTGGCAGAGGCAGAAATGGAACTCTCCTTGCGGTTGCCAAATGCAGAGAAGAAGGACAAGCAGGAAGCTCTGGCAGATGATGAAAATAACGGACATTATCCATCTGATGAAATCCCCCCCTGGGTGAAGGCTCTAGAACCTGTGCGCACAATGCCAACAAATGTTGGTGCCAGGATCAGGGCCAAGGTGCGGGAGGCCTTGGACTTGCACCCTGTTAAATGGGCAGCTGACATTTTGGAATGGTCGATAAGTAGGGACATCTTCAAGGGCAATGCATCAGGCCCAACCAAGGTACATTTAGCTGGATTTAGCCTAGATGTTTGGACTGTTCTTAGGCATTCTAAGCTCTGAAATTTGTGAATCAGACGGCTGTTGTATGCATGCCAGTTTTCCCCACAATATTATTTGAGGACATTTGGGATTCAAAGGTCATGATGAGGTTCTGGTGTGCCTTATATGTTGGATGCAGTATGTTTACTATCATTGGATAAGGGAATGGTGTAGAATAAAGCTAGTGCAGATGTTGCTTTGGGTACCAGCTGCCTGTTGAATCATGAAGCTGCTTTCACGGTTGCAAAGTCTAGACCTTGTTATTCTGCTCATAGGTGGAATTTTGATTTGCATTACAGAGAGCTGTAGTGCAAGTTCTGGCAAAATTTTATGGTGGTTCTCCAGCAAAAGCTCAAAGGCGCAAGACAAGGAAACCAGTGGCTTCTCCTGACTACCTCATGCAGTGCTGCCGAATTGTCCTGCGACATGTGGCAGATGCTGACAAAGGAGAAGTTTTTTCTATTTTGATTGGTGGTCCAGAGGGCCATGGGACTGGTAAGGTGCGTGGTATGGTAGCTCGGCCCCTTGATTTTCGGACCATTGATGCTCGCCTTGCTGCTGGTGCTTATGGAGGGTTACCAGAGGCATTTGCAGCAGATGTGCGACAGGTGTGGCTCCTATCTAATGGCAACCTCTGTTCAGTAATGGGTTTGTTATGTTTCTTCTTTTTCCATTTCTACAGGAAATTGTTACCAACAAACTTGAGCACATTATTGAATTGGAGGGTCCCTCACATATCCTCAATTGCAGATATGGAGCAATGTGGAAGAAGTTCACGGGAGTGGCAGTGATATGGTGGAGCTTGCCAACTCCCTGTCTCAGCTCTTTGAGAGTCTTTACCAGAAGCAGGTATGACTGTCTGATCGTTGTGCATGGAGTTGTGGCCCCATGCATATGCCTCTTGAGTGCTAGCCAATGTTATGTCCAAGTCTTCCTGTTGCTTCCAGAAATGTGACAGAAACACTGGATGCAGATTTTGTATATGGTTTGCCTGAAATTATGGGCGGATCATTATATGCTTATTTATACCCAGCATCAGGAGTTGATGAAGTTGGTAGCCATGGCAGCTTATCACTGCTATCTCAGATGAAGGTGATGGTCTGACAACTTTGTGAGCTACTCTCATAAGGTTACAACTGCACTCATTGTAGTGTTACCTTCAGAATGTTTTTGTGGAGATTTCTCCCCAATCTCATAAACAGATATAGATTTGGGGCCCTCTATGTATCTGGTCACTGTATCCATATAAAGAGTGCTGTACAAAAAATCCTTACTCAGAACATGGACAAGCAGGACCATTGCTGAGATATTCAGGTTTTTTTCCTGCAGAGATATTGTGTAGTTAGCATCCCAACTATTGTCTCTACATGAACTTTTAGTCTGCGTGGTTCTTTCTAAAAGCCCTATCTCCTTGTCTACATGATATCTGCAAACTATCAATTTCACATATGTTTGAAAACTCCAACTGAGCTGTTTTGCAGGTCTTAAGCCTGATTGAAGGTGATGTCAACACAAAAGATAAATCTCGCAATAGTTATGGAGATGCTGATCACATGGACAAGAAGTTCCTGGAGAAGGATGCTGGTAATGGAGTGGAGATACCAGAGAAGCCAGGAAAGCTTCTGAAGGCTCCCTGGGAAGATGATGATACGTGCCGGGTTTGTGGCGTGGATGAAGATTATGAGAGAATTATGTTATGTGATGGTTGTGAAGCTGAATACCATACCTATTGCTTGGATCCACCCCTTCAAAAAGTACCTGAAGGAAATTGGTTTTGCCCATCATGTGTTTCTGTGAAGAGGGGTTTTCCAGAGGCAACTGCTGTAGTTGGAGGGGAAGAAACTGGGGTGAAGAATGCTGTAAATGGACTAGAAGGTGAAGATGGACATGTACCTGCCTATGGTTTCCTGGATGATACATTGGAAAGTGAAGGGGAACTGCCTCGAGTTCAGACCCCTTTTGTGGAGAGTCCAGCACACACATTGTTGGAGAGGATTGGTGCAAAGGACTACTGCCATTGGAGTCTAGCAGATGTAAGTCTGAATGCACCCTTTGTGGATCTTGAAAGGCTTCATAGTGAATGGAATGTCAAATAGGTTCTTTGTGCAGTTTTTATATTCCTGAATGTGCCTTTGTGAAATGTGCTATCTGTAGTATGAAGAGAAGTCCAGAGTTTGCTGAACTCAATGTGTATAACCCAGACTTATAATGCCCGTGAACCTTATGGTTGCTCTGGAGTTGACTGATCACTAGTAGTTCTGTGATATATTGTTGTTGAGGTACAACAAGAAGTGGGATCTCTGGCTGAATACAATAGGGAGGCCTGGGTGTCTTTGGAATCAGGGTTTCCTAACTTGAATTGTCTTTGTTTGCTGGGTTAATTCCAACTATCAGAGGGTTCAGTTCCTGAAGATTCTTTGTGACAATGCACTTGAGACACCCCAAATTCGTGCACACCTGGAAAAAAGTTTGGACACAGCTTCTGAGCTCCGAACCCAGCTTCGTGTGTTAAGTGTTAAGCGTGATCAAGCATTGGAGGCTGAGCAGTGTCAAAATGTGCACCATTCAAGATTACCCAATGAGCAAATTCAGATAACAAGTACAACACCAGGACAAGGTGCACAAGCAATGGTTGTGGAACCTCTACATGATGTGAACACAGATTCTTGGGCAGCCAGGCTACGAAGTAGGTCATCTTGTTCTGCAGTGGCTGCCAGTCGCAACCCTGCTTTGCCAAAAAATCTTAAACTTGAAGCTAATGTGAAGGAGGGGGTTGAGGACAGTGGGGGAAATCTGACTGGGAAAGTGTTAGATGTATATGCAGCTGGGATGAATCATGGGGCTGATAAGGTCTGTTTGTCTATGGAGACACTGGTAATTGACAAACCAGGTGATGAGAAAAAGCCAGAAATGTTTCCATCAACCATAACTGAAACCAGTGTTCCTTTGACTCTCCAAATAGCATCTGACAGAACAAAGAGGAAGCATGAAGAAGAAATTCACAATATGAGTAATTTAGCACCTGTAGCAGTGTACTTGCAAGAGGGGGACATCTTAAAGGGAGGAGCTGATAGGAGCAACAAACGGTTGAAGTCTGGTCCCATTGCAGATGGATTGGAGCTGACAAGGGCCATTGAGGATACATATGCTGATGTCCACATGGGTATGAAGAGAGGAGAGATGATTCAATCTGATCAGCTCAAGGCATCCAGTATGGTTACAGTACAACCACATCCTGACACGGTTGAGGAGAAGTTTGTTTGTGAAGCTGTTCCTCCTGATGAGACTAAAGCCAATAATGGCCTTCCTAAAGGTCTTACCTCTCAAAGAGGCAGGACTCTTACAGATATGGAGAGTGAGGGCATGTCATGTACTCTGGGCTCTCATATCTCTGATCTGCCCCATGTTTGTTGTAGAGAAGGTGGTAAAGCTGACGTCTTGATGTCCTGTTCTCAGCTTGAAGACTTTAACAGCACTGAAGAGTTGTGGGCGAAGCAATTTAAGGCTGGAAATAACCTAACATCTGAGGCTACCAAGTCTGCAAGGAAGGATTTGTGTCATAAGGATGCAGAACTTGCAATCTCCCCTGGTACCCTCACTAATAGAGCTAACTTGGCCAAGGAAAATGTTGGAAGGGGCTGCCTGCTACCACAATGTCCAAAACAGAAGCTTGGAATGGCAACACAGTTACATGATGGCAATGAAGAAAATTCTGAGGAGGCTGAAAGGAGAGGGATCTTCAGTCAGGTTGGTTCTGTTGAAGACAAGAACTCAGAATGGTTGTTAAAGCAGAATGTAGCTGATGTGACATTGGAGAGCATCAGGTTTAGCAAAATGCAGAATGGTGTGGATGGTAAGCAACTTACAAGTTCTCATGGAACATCAGCCTTGGGTGCGGTTATTGATGGTCCATCAGATGCAGTTATGATGGAAATGGCACCACCATTGTTGGATGACAGGAAAGATCTTTGCCATGAGGTAGGACCAGACTCTGGTGATCTGAAAGTGGGGAGATCAGAACATATTGGAGAAGACCCCACACCTACAAATTTGAACAAACTGCAACCTTCACTGTTGTTGGAAAATAATGCTGACTCTGCAGAAAAATTGCAGGATTCACTGCGTAAGTTGGATGCAGAAATTGGACAGGTAGAGACCAAGCTATGGAATATGAATGTGCGCCGTGACCATTTGGGTACAGATGACTTGGGACGGGAATATTGGGCTTTTTGTGGGTCTGACAATCAACCCTTCTTGGTTGTTGCTGAGGAAGCTTTTGTTATTGAAGCAACTGGAGTTTCTACTTCTGGTCGAATGGATGGTGGTACTGTTGAAAGCAGGAAAATGAAGTTTAAAGTAGGTTGTCTAGAGGATGGTAAGTTTGCATGTCCAACCAATTTTTTTCTGCATTTGAAATGGAATAGAACTGGGAGAAAGTGGGTTTGTGAGCTCTCTCCAGTGGGTTCTATATGCTGAGATGTTGTGCTTAATGTCTTCACTTCTGTGTTTCCTTGTGGTATCACATATGGGTATGCAGTACCCATCATGGGGTTGATGGTTGTAAATGGTTGGAACTAAGAGTTCATGAGCTGTTCAGTATGCATGTATTGCATGAGAAGGTACTTGGCCTCTTAAGTTGACTCAATTGCAGTATAGTACTAAGTTGTGGGTTGTTGTGTCAATGTGCAGATGGAGAAGTAAAAGAGTCAAGTGGAGGAAGGAAGGAATCAAAGGGATACCAGTGGTGGGTTTACAAGGGTGAGGAAGCCCTTGATAACTTGGTCTCATGGCTGATCTCTGAAAGCAAGGGAGAAAGATCTCTTAAGGTTTCTATTCATGAATGGCGAAGGTCAGTGTTTACAAAGCATCAGCATCCTGATGAAGAATTGAATGAAGTAAAATTGCCTTTAAGTTCCAGCATTTCCGGCAAGGAGGGAGATAAGTCAGTTCATCCTGTGATGATGACTACCAGGAAGCCTTCCAGAATCGATGCAGACATTTTCCCAAGGGTGAAAGCAACTGTTATCCTCGAGGCAAGGTATGGGTCATCTGGTGAGTCCTCATCTTCAATCAAGCAACTGAATCGCTGCAAATGTCTGGAGCCTTTGTGGAGAACTAGGTCACACTGCCAGAGTTGCCATGAAACATATGAATCCTCAGTGGAGCTTCTGAATCATCAAAAGACGTGCCCCATAGTACAGAGTCCTGGCACTGACTTTCAGGAGGTAGAGACCCAACCCCTCTCTAATAAGAGGAAATGGCGAAACTCATCTTCTGGAATGGTAATTAATTCAGCTTCATCTGAGAGAAAAACAGAATCAAGGCCTGGAAGTTCAAAATGCACTAGATTGTCTGGAGATAATGAAATTCTCAAACGACACCACAGTGCAGAGAGATTGTGCATGATTGAGGAAGCTTCAGTGTTTTCTTCTAGACCAGCTACCAGGAGTACAGGTCCTGCACAAGAAGACTATCAACCCCAAATGAATGGTAGCAAATGGAGCACACATGAGGAGCCCATGGATCCTTTCTTACGCAGCGGCTTTCATGGAGACTCACAGCTTCACAATGAGCAGGTACCAAACATTTGGCGAGGAAGGATGGAGTCAAAACAGAAGAAGCAAGGATCCCAAGCTGGTAAAAGGAAAGCTAACAAATTATCATCAACTCAGGTGGTTAGCAAAGAGGCCTTGGCTCCTGTTGATTATGCCTCCATGCAAATGTCTTTCTCCAGTTCCAATTCAACAAGAGATAGAGTACTTCAAATTGGGTGGCTTGCAGACCAGTGTCCTACATTTGCGCCTGCCCTTCATTTTGCGCCTGTATTTGATCCTTCTCTCATGATCCAACCCTGCTATCCCTGCATGGAGGATGTTTTCTCCACTAGTAATGATCAGTTGTCCTTGCCACTAACCCAACCTCTCTCCCCTCCTACTGGAGAGGTGGAACCCAAGGAAATTGAGATAGAAGAACTTGGTACTGTGTCGTGGAATGATGCTCAAGGCTCTGGAGTCACCTGCACTGACCCAGTTCTTGCCAATGAGACTGGAGATGATTTTGGTCTTTTTCCACCTGAGGCAATCACTTTGTTGGACTATAAATGGGACTATCTTGTGAATGTACCTCCAACGACATGCCAGGTTAATGAGAGATTGGATGGTGATATTGAAGGCTATTATCCCAGCTCTTATGCAAATGTAGACAATGTCGTGCTTAGAGAGGATTCAGTGCCATCATCCACCGCACCATTGGGAGAAGTGCAGTCAGAGGGTTTCAAGCAAGATACCAGTGAGCAGAGCTGTGGCCCAGAGACTGCAATGCCTGTTGGTGTTACAGGAAAGAAGCCTGCAAAGAAGTTTCCAGTTCTCGAAGCTGCAACATGTCCCCTGGTTGGTGAACAGAAAGTAATTCTTAGAGGGCTTCAACTAAGGTTGTTGGATATAGAGGCAGCCATGACAAAAGACATGCTGGAGCCTGCTCGATCATCTCCTGTAAGGCGACGTGCATGGAGGTTTCTTGTCAAATCTACGACCTGTATCTATCAGGTAACGCTCCAGTCTCAGTTTTGTGAATCCAGTTCAGTTGAATGTTATGTATGGATATTGTTGAAAATAAAATAGAGAGCTCTCCATGACTGGCTCAACCAGTGTAGAGAGTAGTAATGCAGCCCTGTCTTGACCTCCATGAGCAGAATGGAATTGAATGAATGATGCTGCTCCAGCAATTTGGATTTGCTACACTATGCAAGAGGTGCACATCAGATTAGGACAGTGGCCTCTAGGTATTGTTGGTATACCTTGTGATGTGTACCAGTAGTACCAGTATCATGTTTCTGCAAGTCATTTTGAAACTAGCTGAAAAGATAACATAAGTGCATGATGCAGTTAGCCTTCAGCCATCACGTATGCAACTCCAGAGGGCTGGGGGTCCATCAGTCAATCAGAAGGTGCCACGTAATACATGTTGATTGTTTTTGAGGGTTTAGGTGGTCCACTCAGCAATCAGATTGCTGCAGGGCTGCCTCGGTTACTCACTGGTGGAATGGGATGGCCAATTATAAACTGATATGAGATTAGAGCCTCAATAAGTTACCCTATTGATCCATCCTGTTTGGATGTGTCAGATGGTTTACAACACTAGCCTGTTTGTACATAAGCTTGCGGTAAAAAGGCAAATTAGTTTGCTTCTACATATCTGGAGTCCTACTGATCACTATACTTTTACACTGCTTTTTTGGCCTGCTGATGATTGCAGATGACAAAAGCTATAATTCTTTTGGAACAGATGGTGAAAGTAGAATTTCTCAAGAAAACCTGGTGCCAGTGGTCTTCTCTCTCTGCTGCTGCCCGATCTGTTACAGTGTCTTCACTGGCTCTGAAGCTATATGCACTTGATGCTTCAATAACATACAGAATAAAGGGAAAGTCTGATCAAGAGAAACAACATCCAACAACTTCAGGCAGGAAAGGGAAGAAGAAGCGACATTTGCATGTGAAGACAAAGTAGAACTGGCAATTGGTTGAGTAAGGTGATTGCAGATTTTATTGAGTTTGTAATGATCAGGTTCCATCATGTTGCTTCCACATCACTGGACTGCCTGACAATTAATTTTTGTCAAGTCTTCACATTGATATTTTGTAGTAAGTGTACTTGTGATTGCAGAGGGTTCCAATTGTCAAAGATGTAAATATTTTGATAACACCAACTGGAAATGTGCAATCATTTTCACGATATTGCTGCAGCTTTACTTTGTGGTTGCATAGTGGGCTCTGTATGCATTCTTTTTCTATTACATATGTCTCATGTGTGCATCATGACTGAGTCTTCATGTTTGCTTCTGGAAATGTGACAGAAACTTGGACACAGATTTTGTATAGTGGTTTGTCCCAAATTTTGGGCAGATTACTGTATACTTATTTGCACCCATTATTTTGTGGCTAGTCATGGCAGCTTGTCACTGCTATAATTGATGAAGGTTATGGTCTGAAACTTTGTGACTGACTTCCAAAGATTTTTACTGCACTTATTGTTGTGTTATCTTCAAAATGACATTGTGCAGGATTCTCTGCAACTTCATAGATATGGGCCCTGTATGAGTTTGTATGCAGTTGCAGTTTCAACACCGTCACACTATCCTTTGTGGCAGAAGCTTGCTGAAATCCTGTTGTTGTCAATCAACTCTCTTGTTATCTAGATGGTAGCACCAGTCTAAACAGAATGTCTGTACATTCATCCATTGAAAATCAGTGATTTCCAGATTGGTCTGGACTGGGTGCTACACTATGGACCATTTGAGGAACCCTTAGCTCCCCAGCCACTATGCTGCCAAATTTTTTGAAGCTGATGGAAGGCTCCAGTGTATTTTTCTAGTGTTGGGTTTTGATCTCACCTTGAGCCTTTCAAATTAAAACTTCAAGCTGAATCCTGTTTCACTACTAACATTGAGGAAAAAGGAGTTTTAGGCTCTGTTTCATGCTAGTGTTTCTTTGTAGTGTTACATTTTGATCTCACTGTGAGCTCACCCCTGCCTTTATGAAAAAACTTTGACTCCTAGTGTGGAGTCCCCTTGTGCTGAAAACTTTTTTGTGACTACTGTTTTGCTTTCCAAACCAATTTTTTTTTCTGAGGGACACACGAAGGTCATGAAGGTGCAAAATAATGACATTAGCCAAAGCATAGCTTGGACCACTTAAATTTAGAAAGTTACGGGATCTATTGTATCCACCTTATTAGTTGTAACTTCATTGTTACATTCTTTTATTAGCCACCATCAACAAGCATGTATATACAATCAAAGTTGCTAACATCATTTTGTTTTCATATCCCAATTGGCCTACACAACTTGTTTTGTTGGTGCTGAAAGCTCATTTAACCATGGGACTACAAATTTGTTATATGTGGTTATGCATCTACACATCATTAAATGTTAGGATAGTGTCATAAGTGTGCATTGACTAATCCAACCCATTCGAAGTTGTGTGGCCCACGGATCAACTGATCAAACTTGTTCAAGTTCCTGAAACAAACTCAACAAGGGAGTATTAATATACATATAAAAATATGAATTTGTAACTTGTTTTAATCATTAGGTGATATGTTGACTTGTCAGTTATTTCTAGAGGTTTAGGATTAACCCAAATTTGGAATGATTGACTTTCACCTAATTGCCAAACATTTATAGTCTGTGTGGATTGTATATTATTGTCATGGTAAATTATATTTGTTTGGGGTTCGGAGTTTATACAGTTAAGATCAATGTTATAACATCCATCATCTATGTAATGTGCACCTGCAACATTAGAAGCCTATCAAAATTATGGGTAGCAAATCTCCACCATTGGATCCTGGGGCCCCATTTTGGATCCACTTCAGCAATTGTTTGTGTAGTAACATTTGCTACTTCCTTAATTGAACTGTTTTGCTTTGCATCCTGCTTTCCCACCCACACGGAAGTATGTGAATTTCAAACATCTTGTAGCATTGGTAAATTGGTCACTTATTGCATAACCCTGGACTCCAAAGAAATCATAATCCCTTAGGGTGAAATGGCATTTACAAGCACATTTTAAACAGTATTTACTTAAAAAATGGGATCAATAGTTGTTTCAATTTAAGCCAATGAGAATAGGGGATTTCATTATGTTTAGATCCTAGTCTCTCAGCTTCAATTTTGTGTGAGAAATTGATTCCAAAACCCACAGACATTGCTGTGTGCCACTCTTGCCAAAGGCTAAATTGCACCATGTGTGAAAGCACATCTTTTTCCACTTGATTACAAAATGATGATCATCCCCTCACCATCCCATGTTATGTAAAATACAAACCCAACACTTCAAATTGAACAATTATTGGAATTGATCAGGACTTGTTACCATGTGACTGATCACCTAGCAATAAAGACCAAAGAAAGAAACCTGAGATAACTTGAAGATTGAAACAACCACCTGCAAATATACAAATCCATTTGTGAAATCCACATTACCATACATGTTATGTAGTATTAATGCATAATCTTAAGTATAATATAGTTTCTCATAAGCTACAATTGAAGATCCTTGCAATATGGTCAACTATGGACTATTTATCACATTTGCAATAACTTATCTCTAATTAAATGGTATTTAAAAGTTCATCCCCTAGTGTTAGCAAACTAACCATAAAACGTTTCTGATAAATTGTCTAAACCATCAACAAGGTATTATATATTGTATTGTTGTGACTCTAGTTGTGAGTTTTGATATGACAATATGCACCAACTGACTGTTAATTACTTGTGAATTGGATCTTGTACTTATTGTTGCGAAGTATGTTGGAAATCTCACATCAACCAAGAGAAGAAACACTGGTATATGAACCTGTCAGAACGTGGGTTCTTAATTCAGAAATTATGATACCTTGGTGTTGGAAGTAATGTCCTCCCTTGTCTCTTTATAGAGCAAAAGTTGGCAAAATGTGAACAATAACTGACCACACACAAAAAAATTTAGTAGATAACATTGACATATTTAAGAATCAAAGTTTGAAAGTCAAAGCACATTCAACAGTGGTCCCAAAACAGAGTGGTCCAAGATCATGTTCAAATCAACATTTGATGAAAATTAAATTAAAATCTTATCTAGAGTTGAAAACCTTGCGCACACCAAGTTCACACTTAAAAATACTTTTCTCTCAATTAATTTAGTATTTTAAAAACTCCATTTTTAATTTATTTTTGATACAACACCTGAGTTATCAAATCCTCATCTGCTTTGACATCAAGAAACAAGCTGCACATTTTATTTACCTGCCAATTGAACTACTTGATCATCATTATTGTGGTGAAATGATAATTTTCAAATAAATGATTAGTAAAAATAATCATTTGAATTTTAAATGGAGGAACTTCATCATAAATTTTTATTAGACTTCATGATTTGAACCAATGTCTGCAGAATTTTGTAGAATTCTATTCATGGTCTTAAAATCAAAATTGGTTAATGCATTGATGATGTGTGCAAGTTAGAAGAATCACAGACCAAGCTAGAACTAGAGAGAAAAGATGACGTCTTTTCTGAACATACCCCGCCTACAAACATTGTCATCTACATAACACATGTTGGTCAACTCCATCTATAATTGTCACTTGACAATCTATTGTTCAAATTGATGAAGGCATATAACATATGAAAATTTGCAAGTGTTATATATTTAATTTAATTTAATTTTTTGTTAATGAGCATTGAACAAAAGTAGCACACAAAACATAGGGTAACAACAACTTGTGGAAAGGGCAATTCAACTATTAATCAAAGTCATGAACATCAGTGGGATCTTCAAATTGGAGCAACCTCTAAAATTAGGTCATCTTCCATGATCCCAAGTTGCATATGCATCACTAGATATTGCACCAGGCTTGTCTTGATTACCACTGTATCAAAACTGTCTTCTATACTTGACAAATTGTTAAGTGTCCCAATCACTTCCACCTTCACAAATATGTGGTAAGAGATATTAATTGACATTGCTTTAGTTCTTTTAGTATAATTTCTTATATGGAATTGAATCCATGGATGTGAATTATTGTGAAAATACGGCATCAATATTTTTTGAAGTAAAATTGCCATGCATTGAGACAAAATATGTCCATGCCCTCATGATCAAGTTACAGTGTAAAAATTCCACCTTTTATCCAACTCAAAAATGCAAATGGGAATGAAATGAGTACACAAATGGTTTAACAAAAACATTGAGTAAAAAGGATGTAAGCACATTCAAAATGTGAAAACAACAACAAATTGACCTGGAGAGGGATTGTTGTGTGAGATGTCAACAACAGGTCAACCAAGGCAGGTAAGGCACTGCATTGTGAAAACATTTAATGTTTTATGCTCAATTCTTTAAATTCTCAAACCTCTGAATACCAGAAAAAATCTTGACATCCTTTTGATAGATTTACACTTATTGTAAAAGAAAATGTCCTAAATCATATCACCAATTCAATAATCCTAATAAATTTGAAGTGTTCCAAGTTTAGAGACTTGTTACACAACATGACAAGGCATCACCATAAATCTCACACATTATTCTGGAGACCACATATGTCAAGCCGCACCATTTCCTAATATTATCCTTATGCAAATTTGTGCTCGTTCAATAGCTATGAGACAAAAAATGAAGATGGTAGTTGAAGGTTCCTGATTTGAGAATGTCTTCTGTAATGATTTAAGTCACTTATTTAATACTTACAATAACATTTGAGGCTTTGCATCATTTAGTTGGCTCATATTCCGAATGACCTAATCCAAGGAAATTGAACCATGATTGTAGCCTCTTTTCAACTAAAATTAAAAAACGCACATTGAACAATTATGTTTTATGATGCCACAATGAATTTTTTAAGAAAATTCAATTATTTATAACTGATTTATTTAGTCAGGGTTTTAATTGTCCACCTTAAAAATGAGCAAATTTTCAACATGGATAGCCTTTGAAATGAGTTGTTCCAATGCTTTAGGCTGACATAAAACCTGCCAAACCACATTAACATTAATTTCCAATATGACTACTATGCTCAACAAGCTATTGACCAATCAATCACTGGTCCAGATAATATAGAATTGAAAAAAACAGTGCAATAAAATTCCAATATTTTCTATTAAATTTTTAAAATAAATCTGAAAAATAACATCAAATGTTGTTCTTACATAAATTTTTTTTCATTACATTTTTAGCAATTTAGAAAGTGGAACTTGCATGTTCACACCAAATTGTGAAAATGACGTTTCAACCTATAATTTGGAGTGTAGACTAGTTAAAACTCCATTCATGTCCACAAAATTTGTGAATATGGGGAATTGCACCCTGAGGGGGTTCAAGAACAACCTGAGAGTCGGCATGAACACAAGTGAGGTTGATTGCTAGAGCCATCAACTCATCAATCAAACACTTTTTTGGATCCGTCAAGATTTTCTAAACAAAACCACCCTTTATTATTCCAATTTTATTAATTTCATTCTCTTGTTGCATCTTCAATATTCAATAGATCCCACCTTAAGGATGAATGACAACACTGTTGGCTCCATTTATGTTGTATAAATTCAATTACATGTGATATCATTATGTATGCATAGTCAATTATGTAGATCTTTCAATTGTGGGCTAATGTAAACTTTTCCACCTATTGTTTGTTTGGAAACCAATAATAACTCTGTGTTGTTAGGGGTGAATTAGTGAAATAAGAATATTTGGAAATCTTAATGTTTGATTATTATTTTTACCTGTAGGATCATGGCCACAACCTCACTTTCAACAAATTGTGAATGGGTAGTAGTATCCATTGATAGATTATAAAGAAGTCCATATACCTGAAGCAGGAAAGATGGAATCAACATGGATGATTACAACATGGCTTGAATAACATTACATAGCTAGGTGAAAAGTATCTCAAATGTGGGAGTCATTATACATAACACAATCTTCATTTAATAAAATAATAATGAGGAATTTGCTACCCAACTTTTAAATCCTTTATACAAAATTTGCAAGTTGCACAATAATTAAATATGACACTCTAAATAAATCCATTCCTTGATCCAAAGACAATTACAACCTATAAACCACCTGCTCAACATAGGGGTCATCTTAACAAATGAAAATGTAACATGTCAATGAATCAGGTCACAAGTCAACATACCAAATGTTCAAATTTGTGTTCCTTGACAAAAACAATTAAAATTGGTATCATTTTACATCTAACCTGCACCAACCAAATCATTGATATTTGACTTGCATAATTTCATGGATGATAATATGAATTAACAAATTGACTTTGTTGGGGAAGAAAAATGTTTCATTAATGATATACCTATAAATTTGTTTATAATCTCAATGATAAATATTCTACTTCAATAATGGTGCTAGATGAAGCATTGAAAGATTAATTTACCATATCCATCCGGAGGCTATAGTCAAATGATAGATTCCAAAGCAATCTCAACATAGCAAGCAACATGGACTGCGCGTGTGCCAACATCAATCCATATATGATTGGAAAAACATGTGTTAAAATTGTATGACATTGAAGAACTAGCAACACTTGCAACAAATTTTGGGTACTTTTTACCAACTAGAACCTTTCGAACAATCATCATACCACCACAGTGGTTCATATATTCACTCCCAAATTGCTAATCTACACTTATAATAGAGTGAAATATACATTTTGCAACTAGAATTTACATCTAGGAACATCTCATAGATGTTTAAAGATCAAACACTATTATAACAATTTGTGCACCCCAATTTAAAGGTTGCTGCTGTGTGGGACTAAATAGTACATGATTTCTTTGTAGACTAATGAACTTGGACAAAAGTGAAATTTTCAACCAACACTAGTTAATGGTATAACCTTTTGAGGATTTACACTTATTTGGTTTGGTTATGCAAGGATTGTTGTGCATCACAATTTTCAATTATAAAAAAAGAGGAAACAGTTTGTTGAATGATATAATTGGAATTCAGAATATGTCTTGGCTAAATTTTACAAAAAATGACCTCATGTTTGCAAGGGAGAAGATGCGAAAGTTGATCCACAATTTTGTTTTGTTTCATTGCATCCTTACTTTCTTTAAATATACTCAGCTTTTTCAAAAATAAAAGTGTTCTGTGGCCATCAAACACAATTTCCATATTACTTTGGCTTCTTGAACAACAATATAACGATATTTACATTTTACCATTTAAAGTAAAAATCAGGTTCAAAGTGAATTTGTTGATCAATCTTATTATGTTCTCCATTACAATGAGGCTATTTATATTGCCAAACATCAAAAAGTATTTGTGGGATTATCCTTTGGCAACGATGGTGAAGGAAACATAGGTTACATGTTGACAAGAGTAATTGACTTCTGATTCAATATTTTGCACAAATGTTCCTATGAAGTCAAGCCAATGAGAAAAAAACATTAAATCTTTTTTTTATTAAGCATTAAATAGTTCATTTGTCATATCCCCCATTACTTACATAACTATAAAGGTAAACAATTTTTACTTGTTGCTAAATCAACATAGTTACTGAACGATGTTCCAAAACCAATTAGGATATACCAGGATAGTCCCCTTATAAAATATGTGACCTTTTGAAAGTAAAAATGTATTAGTGTCAAAGTTTAAATGCATAAAGTAAGCAATAAATCCCAACGAGGATCCACAAAATGCACAATTAAATTTAAAAAAAAGGATATTCTTAATTAAAAACCCTCTTCACTTTACATAAAGAGACAAGCATGATTAAGTGCCTCTTCCAATTTGATAAAGGCACAACCCTTCATGCCATAATGTGCCGTTGTGTGAGCGGGGAAAGGGAGGTGTGTGTTTGATACATTACACACAAGAGAAATAGGGTGAAATAAATACCACAAGATTACATTTTTGCATTTTCTTTTCAATAGTCACATCTTCAGCAATGTTAACAAGTAAACCCATGGCCATGTACAATAACGTTTCCTACACATGCAACCTTGATTATGTCATTATACTACTCATCATATATGTTCATAGTTTTTGTCTTTATTGATTTTCATTTATAGACAACAGATCTAAATGGAACCAAATTTGGATTCTGGTTTTGAAATCAGTCTAGGTTTGGACTCAATACTTGTTAATCCAAACTGGAATTGGCAGTTCTAACCCACCAAAGCAAGTGCCCACACAACACTGGTAATAACCATATGTGTTAGAATAATAATGACTTCTTTGACTAGGTTTGTATTTACTTGCTTGCATCTTGGAATAAGGTTGGTAACATTTGTGACACCGAATTCCTCATATCCAATGGGTGGTGTTACGATGGTGTCTTCATACTACAATTTGCAAACATTTCATAACCTTGTTAACCACCAGAAAATAAATCTTGCAGTTTAAAAGCAATCTTCCCCCTAAAATTTGCTAAAAATATGACAATTTTAAAAATAATGATTGCTAGTTAAAGAATAATTCCATGCATTAATGTGAAAAATGTTTTATATGTGTGCCCCAATATGGGAAATGGTGATAAAAATCATGTAAACACATTAGATCTATGTGGTTCCATTCTCTCAAATTTCTAGTATTATAAAAGAGAGATCATTCATTTAAAAATCCAAATTAATACCACTTTTTTAGTACCTTAACAAGTTTTGTTCTCATGCACTGAATTTCCAAAATAAACATCTGTAGGGTTGTCTTTCCAATCTTTTGCTCTAAAAGACACTACAACCCAAGAACAAGATTTTCAAATTCTCTTGTGATATTTAATTGTGCATGCTAAAATAATTATTTAATACTAAATAATTCCATCTGTTAGTGTAAAACCATGATAGTGTTTCCTTTTGGTTGCATTCATGATCATAATGGTTCACATTTTGTTTGGTTCAATCAAGTTCCATGACTGTAATTAAAGTGGCCAATAAGGATGGAAAACCTTGTGGAATCTTCGGAAAAGGGAAAACATGAAAAATATGGAAATTATATTGAATCGTAAATTGAAACTTTTTCGACCTTCTTCTCTAAATATTCTTGCTAATGCTTCCTTCACATTCCCACACAAAATAATTAACAAAATTTGAGTTTGCAATAACTTCAAAGTACATCAATATTATAGTAAATTACATCAATGGTTCAACACAAATTAGGTGTTACTAGACAATCATGTCAATCTATAATAATTGTTCAATTTGTAAAAATCAAATTGAGAGTACTTGTGACACAACCCTTTTGCAAGGGTTTGAAAATTTGTACAAGGGCATTGCCATGTGTCAATAGCATTTCCAACCATTCGGTATGACGTGAAACATTATGAAACACGCTTGTTGCACTTATCTATCACATCAGAAATGCTCCCATGAGGTTCAACAATTGTACAACTTATGATCTTTTGGAAACCAAATAGATTTGATTGCACAAAATGTCAAGGTCAAAATATCAAATATGGTCTTCTTTTACCAAAAGCTTACAAAATTATTCATCATGTTAATTGTTTCAAAGCTCATAGAACTTGAAGTAGATATGTGACAAATTGTGATAATTTGTCAAATTGAATCATTGAAAGTAGATCATGGCCCTTTCAAAGCTTGTGTAAAATATTATTTTAATTGCAATTTGGCACATACTTATCAAATTTTGTGATTCCATTACTAAGAGATAGAATGTGATCTATTTGAAGGATTTTTAGGCATTAGTAGACATTATTTGTCATATCATTCTCTACAAATTAATAACAACACTGTAATTTTAAAACTTGCTTTGAATGAGCTTTTACATTCAAGAAAATCCTTAAATAGTTCAATAACAATCATGAAGACTTGACAAGCATTAAAGTGAGATCACCTTGGCATCCAAGCCTTCATATAAGTTTGCAACATGCATTTCAAAGTTCTCCAAAACTTTGGCATGGTTAAATCCCATTAGAGTTAAAGCCATCATTTGTCATTACCCCTGATTTTGTGTTGACTCAAAATTTAGGGTTTGATACTCCTAAAAACAACTTTGGTCATTAGGAGTAATCCCTGTTTCAAACATTTAGAATCACTTCCACATCATGTGCTTACTTACCAATTAATTTAGGGAGATTGTTAAGTTGATTACATTTTTACTTGGGTGTTGAAAATAGTGTAAAACCTAATAGAATCTATTGCTAATAATGAAAATCTTTCTACAACCCTCCACAAGTGAATCAATATTCTCCATTTTGGGAACTATTGCAGGTCTAATCATTAAAAATATAATAATGTAAGTGAGATCATCCAAACATTCATTAAAATAACAAGATCTTGGATTGTTGCATAGCTCATGAAGGTGAATGCGTGTGGTGCATAAAACACAATCAACAACTTTGCTGTTCAAAGGACAATAATGTTATTGTTTGGAAGGCAATTTTAATTCCTAAATACCCCTATATAGTGAGGATTATGTCCTCAAAACAATGAGTTGCCCTTTCATAGAAACCAATGCTCATGTCATAATTTCAAAACTCAATTCATGTTCAATGGGGATTGAAAACAATACAATTTTTTTTACTTATAACAAGTTTTCACTTTAAAAAAAACAGATTGCTTTATTGCAAATAGTATGACCAACAAAGTAAGACCCAAAAAAAGACCAAGTAAGATTAATGAATAGAATGGTGATGAAACCCATAATGCCCTTAAACGTCCAAGAAATATTAGTAATAAAAGCCTATCCTATATATATCTTGGGACTTGGGATCACAATTTGTGTTTTCTCTTGCATCCAATTCTCTTCATATGTGTGTGTGAGGGTTTGGGGCTTTTTAGGGGGTGGGGGGTGAAGTGCACCTTGCCAAGTACATTTGCAATAGTCAAATATGATGCACCAAATGGCATCTAGGTAACCTCATGATCATATTAGTAGTGGTAAATTGA
>Ga0209208_10001093_pt1 | contig 37733 bp, 39 predicted proteins | sample S1TSphfallax_3_FD_187694 | JGI IMG/M metagenome (GOLD analysis project Ga0209208, IMG submission 187694) | Host-associated microbial communities from peat moss isolated from Minnesota, USA - S1T2_Fd - Sphagnum fallax MG (SPAdes) (version 2) | ecosystem: Host-associated > Plants > Peat moss >...
CAGATTCATTCTGCAATCAGAAACCAAATCTGTAAAGCTAAGATCAGCGAACAGTTATCTGTCCCTAATTTACGTGTCTCAGCTGAGGGGTGCAGTCCAGTCACCTGTGTCCCCAACAGAAACCCTTCCCCTGCATGCCAACTCGCTGCGTGGACATAGGTGACTGTCCCCATATTTCGCTGCCCGCCGCACAGGAATCGCCGTTTCAGCGTCCAATAGCAGAAAACTCTATGACATTGGGCGGTTTCGCCTGCCAGCGGCCGACGCAATATTTGAAAGTATGGGAGATAACCATGGCAAGCATGTTTGAAGATATGAAGGCTGGGCTTGACGAAGTGGACGCTTTCCTGGCGAGCGCGCTGGCTACAAAGTCAGCGTCCCCGCCGATATTGACGTCAAGAGCATCCGCAAGAGCCTGCGCATGACCCAGGCGAAATTTTCCGACGCCGTCATCGCCGCCCTTCATGCGCCCCCCACCGGAGCAAAGCCAGCAGCTACATCAAAACCGCGGAAGCCAATCCGCCACTAAAGCAAATGCCCCGGAGTCACCCGGTACCGCCGCCTTCCCTCCGCACCCAAATACCGATTCACTTCCTCCAGCGACCCAAAAAAACCCGCAAACAATTTCCCAACCGAACCCGGCCGCTTTAGCGACCGCCGAAAATCCCCGCGCCGAAACTGCGTCCCCAGCGCCACCACAGCCACGCCCATCGGCCGGTACTCATGCGTGCCTTGCGCCCACGCCACCCGCTCTCGTTCATCTATCCAAACCGCGAAACCCACCTTTTTAGCTGCTCATCTCCAGCCCCAACGCCTGCCGCTCAAACAGCCTCTTATACGTCCCGCCCGTCTTGCGCAGCAACTGCGCATGCGTCCCTTCCTCCGCAATCCGGCCGTTATCAAACACCAGAATCCGGTCCAGCGCCCGAACCGTCGACAACCGGTGCGCCACCACAATCGCCGTCCGCCCGGCCATCAAGCGCTGCGTCGCATCCTGAATCAGCGCTTCCGATTCCGAATCCAGGCTCGAAGTCGCTTCATCCAGAATCAGCATCGGCGTGTTCGCCAAAAACGCCCGCGCCAGCGCCACCCGCTGCCGCTCGCCGCCCGAAAGCTTCACCCCGCGCTCGCCCACCAAAGTCGCGTAACCCTTGGGCTGCCTGCTGATAAACCCATGCGCATTCGCCAGCCGAGCCGCCTCTTCAATCTCCGCCATCCGCGCGCCCGGCCGCGCATACGCAATATTTTCCGCCAGCGAGCGATGAAACAAAATCGGCTCCTGCGGCACCAGCGCCAGTTGCGACCGCACCGATTCCTGCGTCGCCGCCGCAATATCCTGCCCGTCAATCAAAATGCTGCCATCCTGCAAATCATAAAGCCGGTGCAGCAGCTTCACGAAAGTCGTCTTGCCCGATCCGGAATGCCCCACCAGCCCCACGCGCTCGCCCGCTTCAATGCGCACGGAAAAATCCTGAAACAGCGGCGTCGCCTGCGCGCCATAGCGGAACGCCACGCGGTCGAACACAATTTCCCCGCCCGCCACTTCCAGCGCCCGCGCCTGCGGCCGGTTCGCCACGCCCAGCGGCTGCGATTGCAAATCCACCATCTCTTCCATCTCATTCACGCTGCGCTGCAAATTCGCCACATGCTGCCCGATATCGCGCAGATAGCCATGCACAATGAAATAGCTGGTCAAAACAAACGTCACGTCGCCCGCGCTTGCGCTCCCGCGCCACCACAGCAGCAGCGCGTACAGCGTCACCACGGTGCGCAGCGCCAGCAGCACCGACAATTGCAAAGTGCCGCTGCGCGTCCCAAACTTCCAGGTGCGCCGCGTGCGCCGCTGCCACTTGTCCAGCACCCCGCTCAGCCGCGCGTCTTCCCGCTCTTCCGCCCCGAACGATTTCACAACCGCATTGCACGTAATCGCGTCCGCAATCGCGCCGCCCGTGCGCGTGTCCAGCGCATTTGAAAGCCGCGCCGCTGGAGCCACATACCCCAGCGACAACGCAATCGAGATCGCAATATAAATCACCGCGCCCGCCGCCACCATGAAGCCCATCGCCGGCCAGCGCATCCCCAGCAGCACCGAAGAGCCAGTCAGCACCAGCACCGCCGGCCACATCGCCAGCAGCAGCGTGTCGTCCGCCAGATCCACCGCCCACATGCCGCGCGTGATGCGCCGCACAATCGACCCCGCAAAATTATTGGCGTGCCAGTCTGTCGAAAATCTCTGAATGCGCCAGAACGCATCGCTGGCAAAGCGCGACATCAGCCGCAGCGTCAGCCGGATAATGCCCAGCATCGCCAAATGCCGGCCGGTCAAAAGCAGCGCGCCCAAAGCAGCCATCATCAAGATGGCGCGCACGCCCGCTGCGAGCGCCGTCTGTCGCGCCTGGGTCGGCGAGGCAATGGCATCCACCAGCCTGCCCGAAAACACCGGCATGAACAAATCGGCCACCGTCGCCGCCGCCATGCTTAGCGCCGTGCCCGCCACCACGCGCCACTCCCGCCGCCAGTGGCGAAACAGGAACGCCAGCACGTCCCGCATCGCGCTCTTCTTTCTTGTGGGCACCTGAATGTAAGTATGATGTATGATCCAGAATTTCAAGAACCACACCCGCTACGACCCGGCCTTCCATTTCTTCCTGGTGCCCCTGACCTTGATCTTGCTGGTCTGGTCATTCGTCCATCACGTCCGCGTCAAGACGCTCGAATCCTTCTTCGTCGCCATGGCCTTTTTCGTCCTGCTGGTGGCCATCTTCTTGACGCGCACCTATTCGCTGAGAGTGCAAGACCGCGTCATTCGCCTGGAAGAACGCCTGCGCCTCCAGTCCCTCGGCCTAGATGCCCTGCGCATTTCCGAACTGACCAAAGGCCAACTGGTGGCCCTCCGTTTCGCCTCCGACGCCGAAGTTGCCGACTTGGCAGCCAAAGCGCTCAACGAAAAACTCGCTCCCAAGCAAATCAAGTCCCTCATCCAGAACTGGCGCGGCGATTTTCTCCGCGTGTGAAGAGCAAGGGTGGACGGGCGTGGCGCAACTCGAAAAGCACCCACCCCCTCAACTGGCAAAACCAAAAACAACCCGCACCCGATCACCCTCCCCCAGCCCACCCAGCACGTCCAGCGTGGCGAAATACTGCGGCCCCAAAAAATCCCGATACGTCTGGTGCCTCCCTTCTCCCTCCTCCGCCACCGCCTCATGGTCCAGGCCCTTGCTGACGCGCCGGTTCCAGAACACCTGGTCATAGTCAAAATTCAAAAGCTCGGAAAGCATCAGCCAGGAGCACGATTCCAGGCCCTCCAGGTCCACCACGCCATTGGCCAAGCACCCGCCCACCCGGTCACAATCGTCCGGGAACCCGCGCGGCGGCGCCAGCGGCTCGCAGCACGCATAATTCCGCACTCCGGCCAGGAAGCCAAACCAGCCATAATGCCCGTTCCGAAACGGCTCTGAAAACGGCCCTTGCTCCTCCATTTGTTTCTCAAAACTGTCGGGCCGGAAGCAGTTGAATTTGGCTTTCCAAGCTCCCTCGCCGTCATAGGTCTCCACCCAGCTCACAATGCTAGTGCCCATACGCTCATCCTATCCTCAAAAAAATCCCATTTCCCCTATTGCAAATCAGTGCAAACGTGTGCAAAATAAAAACATGGCTACCGCCCTCACCAACCCGACCGACCTCAGCGAATTCGAAGAATGGGAAGACTTTCTCAAAGAACGCTACGAACCCGGCAAATCCGAAGCCGAATTCCGTAACTACAAAGCCGACGCCAACCCCACCGTCACCGAGTTTTACCGCAAGAACCACCTCGGCCAAACCTTCGACTTTGTCATGCAGAAAAAGGCCGAATACGGTTCCCTGAAGCGCGGCAAAAAGAGCATCTGGGAAATGGCCGATTACCTGAACACCCTGGTCGACGACAGCGACCCCGACACCGACCTCACCCAGATTGAGCACCTGCTCCAAACCTCTGAAGCCATGCGCAAAGACGGCCAGCCGCGCTGGTTCATCCTCACCGGCTTCCTGCACGACCTCGGCAAGGTCCTCTGCCTGTACGGCGAACCCCAATGGGCCGTCGTCGGCGACACCTTCCCCGTCGGCTGCCGCTATTCCGACCAAATCGTTTTCCCCGAATTCTTCGCCGACAACCCCGACAGCAAGAACCCCGAATATCAAACCGAATACGGCATTTACTCGCCCAATTGCGGCCTCGACAAAGTCCACCTCTCCTGGGGCCACGACGAATACATCTACCTCGCCACCCGCAATTACCTGCCTGAGCCGGCGCACTACATGCTGCGCTACCACTCCTTCTATCCCGCCCACAAGCACGGCGCGTACCGCCACCTGATGAGCGCCCACGACGTCAAAATGTTCGACTGGGTGAACAAATTCAACCCCTACGACCTTTACTCCAAGGGCCTGGAACGCCCCGACGCCAAGGCCATCATGCCATATTACGAAGACCTCGTCGCCGAATTCTTCCCCAGCCAAATCGACTGGTAGCTCCGCTCCGGGCCCAAGTTCCTGCTTGGGCCCCCATTTCACCCAATCCGTTTTGTAGACCCGCGCACCACCAGTTCCCCCGCCAAAACCACCGACCGCTCCGCCTCTTCCCCCCGCAAAATCTGCAGCAGCAAACTCATAGACCGCATCCCCAGCTCCCATTTCGGCTGCCGCACCGTCGTCAATCCCGGCGTCAGCAGTTCCGCCACCTGAATATCGTCAAACCCCACCACTGACAAATCATCCGGAACCGAAAGCCCCATCCCCTTCGCCGCCTTCATCACGCCCACCGCCGTCAAATCGTTGTAGCAAACCAACCCCGTCGGCAATCTTTCTCCCAGCGCGCGGAACGCCGCCGCCGCCCCCTCAATCTTTCCATCCCCATTCACCTGAAACTGCGGCTCAACCCGCAATCCCGCCTCCTCCATCGCCTGCCGGAATCCCGCGCGCCTCTCCGTGTCCGAATGCAGCCCAAACTGGTCGCCCAAATACGCCACCTGCCTATGCCCCAACTGCAAAAGATGGTTCGTCGCGTCAAACGCCCCCTGCCGGTCGTCAATCCTCACCGAATGCGTAAACTCGTCTGGATGCTGGTTGTTCAGCAGCACCACCGGAATCCGCGTCTCCGCCAGCAACCGCGAATAGCTCGACCCCACCCGCGACGACGCCACGATAATCCCGTCCACCCGCCGCGACTGGAACGACTTCACCACCGAAATCTCCCGCGCCGAAACCGCCTGCGACGTCGCCAAGATCACCGAATACCCATGCTGGTTGGCATACTCCTCCAGCCCGCCCACCACTTCGCCGTTAAAAGGATCCGCAATCGAAGTCACCACCACGCCAATCGCTTCGGTCCGCCCCTGCACCAGCCCGCGCCCAATCGCGCTCGCCGAATACCCCAGCTCATCCGCAATCGTCTTAATCCGGTTCGCCGTCGCCTCCGGTATCAGCGAACTCCCGCGCAGCGCGCGCGACACCGTGGAGTGCGAAACCCCCGCAATGCGCGCAATATCTTTGATCGAAACCGCCAAGCTCCCATCTTAAATGCGCCGCCCAAATCCGGGGACAGTCAGCCCGTTACACTAGTTTTAAAACCAGCGTAACGGGCTGACTGTCCCCGGATTAATGCAACTGCATTAGTTCCGTCAAATCCATTCCCGAAAAGCCAGCAACAAACTGGATCGTCCTCGCCGCCTTCAAAACAACTCCATCGCACTTCTTGCAGGGGTACCTACATCATTTCGCCCCCGCAAAGCTTATCCTTGAAGAGTGACCGCGAATCTTGCTGGCGAACGGGAAATCGCCTCCCTTATAGATCACACCCTCCTGAAGCCCGATGCGGCCGAAAAAGACATCCTGGCCGTCTGCCGCCAGGCACTGGAACTTCACTTCGCCTCCGTCTGCGTCAATCCCGCCTGGGTGCCGCTCGTTCATGCACAACTGGCCCATTCCTCAGTCAAAACCTGCTCCGTCATCGGCTTCCCGCTCGGCGCAAGCCAAACCCGCATCAAGCTCGAAGAAACCCAGCTCGCCGTCGCCCAAGGCGCATCTGAAATCGATATGGTCCTGAACATCGGCGCGCTGCTCTCTGGCCACTCCTCCCTCGTCGAGCAGGAAATCCAGCAAATCGCCGACGCCGCTCACTCTGCCGGCGCAATCCTGAAAGTCATCCTCGAAACCTGCCTGCTCACCGACAGCCAGAAAACCCTCGCTTGCCAGCTTTCCAAAGAAGCTGGCGCAAATTTCGTCAAAACCTCCACCGGCTTCTCCACCGGCGGCGCAACCGAAGCCGACGTCGCCCTCATGCGCTCAGCCGTCGGTCCCGCGCTCGGCGTCAAAGCCTCCGGAGGCGTGCGCACCTTCGACGCGCTCTCCCGCATGGTCCGCGCCGGCGCAAGCCGCATCGGCACCAGTTCCGGCGCGCAAATTATCGCCGAATTCAAGGCTGGCGTCTCTCCCGCTGAAACCGCGCCCGGCGGTGGCTACTAATGCCGCCCGCCAAGAATCCGCTCGCCAGGCAAGCCCCTTCCGCATCGCCCGATGTCCGCTTTAAAGAGCGCGCCGAACTTTTGGACTTTCTCCTCGAAGTCAGCACCCTCACCGCCGAAACCCTCGACCTCGACCGCCTGCTCACCAGCGTCTCCGAAATCATCAAAGACGTCATCCCCTACGAGCTCTTCGCCATCCTCTTATATAACGAGAAAGCCCGCTCCCTCCGCATGCGCTATTCCATCGGCCATCGCGACGAAGTGGCCAAAAGCCTCTCCATCGGCCTGGGCGAAGGCTTAACCGGCCACGCCGCCCTCGCCCGCCAGCCCATCATGGTGCATGACGTCCGCACAGATCAGCGCTATTTGAACGCCCTCGACGCCGTGCGCGCCGAACTCGCCGTCCCCATGATGGTGCGCGGCAAGCTCATCGGCGTCATCGATCTGCAATCCACCCGCGTCGGCGCTTTTTCTGAGCAAGACCGCGCCCTGCTCGCGCTCATCGCCGGCCGCATCGGCACCGCCATCGACAACGCCCGCCTCTACCGCCGCGTCGAGCGCCAGAACCGCATGCTGCGCGTCCTCGCCCATCTGTCCCAGGAATTCAGTTCCATCCTCGACATCGACGAACTTCTCAGCAAAATCGCCGTCACCATCCGCGCCCTCATCAATTTTGATTCCTTCACCATCTTCCTGGTCGATGACGCGCGCCGCCTGCTGCGCTGCCGCTTCAGCCAGCGCTACGACGAGCGCAAATCCATCGAAAACATTGAATTCGGCCGCGGCATCACCGGCGCTGCCGCCCAAACCCGCAAAGTCATCCGCGTGGGCGATGTCCGCACCGAGCCCCGCTACATCAAGAATCACGACGACATTCTCTCCGAAGTCGCCGTCCCACTCATCCTGCGCGACCGCGTCATCGGCGTCATGGATCTGGAAAGCATGCGCCTCGGCTTCTTCACCGACGATCACGTCCGCGCCCTCAGCCTGCTCGCCCCGCAAATCGCCACATCGGTCGAAAACGCCCGCCTTTACGAAGCCCTCTCCGAGCGCGAACAGCGCATGGAGCAGGACTTGCAAGCCGCCTTCAAGCTGCAATCGGTCTTGATTCCGCGCACCATCTCCGACATCATCGGCGTCGAAGTCGGCATCAAAACCCGCCCCGCGCGCGAGATCAGCGGCGACTTCTACGACTTCTTCGAGCACAGCGACGATTACACCCTCATCGCCTTCGGCGACGTTAGCGGCAAAGGCGCAGCCGCCGCGCTCTACGGCTCACTTATCTCCGGCCTCCTGCGCATCCTCGCCCCGCGCCGCCGCACGCCATCGGAACTCATGCGCCTCATGAACGAAGCGCTGCTGGAGCGCAAAGTGGACGCCCAATATGCCACCCTCCTGCTCGTCTTGTGGGATGCCAACAAGCGCGTCTTCACCATCGCCAGCGCCGGCGGACTCGCCCCGCTCCTCTATCGCCAGGGCGCAATCCTCGACATCCGCACCGAAGGCGTCCCCATCGGCCTTCTCGACGCGCAAAAATATGACCAGGTCACTGTCTCGGCCGAAAAAGACGACCTGCTCATCTTCTATTCCGACGGCATCGAAGATCAACTGGGGCCCGACGCCGGATCGCTTTCTGAAGTTGAAGCCTCCGTGCTTGATCTCGCCACCTACGGCCACGAACGCCTCGAAAAGATCGTCATGCAGAACCAGAAAAAACCGCCCCAGGAGATCGCCGAAAAGATCTTCTCCGACATCGACGTCTTTCGCGCCTCCACCCCGCTCACCGACGACCAAACCATCGTCGCGCTCCGAATTCTCTAAATGCTCACCGACCCTTTTCATTACCACCAGGGAAAACTGCATTGCGATGGCGTGGACCTGGAATCCGTCGTCGCCATCCACGGCACACCCTCTTACATTTATTCGCTCGACGCTATCCTCGCGCGCTATCGCGCCTATGAAACCGCCTTATCCGGCCTCGACCACCAGGTTCATTTCGCCGTCAAAGCCAATTCCACCCTCGCCATTCTGCACGCGCTCGCGCAAGCAGGCGCAGGCTTCGACATTGTTTCAGGCGGCGAACTCCATCGCGTCCTGGCCGCCGGGGGCGATCCCTCCAAAGTCGTCTTCTCCGGCGTCGGCAAAACGCCCGATGAAATCCGCTTCGGCCTGGAAAAGGGCATTCACAGCTTCAACTGCGAATCGGAAACTGAAATCAACCTCATCTCCGAAATCGCCGCCTCCCTCCACCGCAAAGCCTCCCTCGCCCTGCGCGTCAATCCCGACGTCGACGCCGTCACCCATCCTTATATATCCACCGGCCTCAAAGAACACAAATTCGGCGTCGATATCGACGAAGCCGAAGAAATCTACGCCCGCGCCGCCCGCCTGCCAAATATTGAATTGAACGGAGTCAGTTGCCACATCGGTTCCCAGCTTCTGGTTATTGATCCGTTGCTCGAAGCCGCCGACAAAACTCTGGCCCTGGTCGCCAGCCTGCGCGCGCGCGGCCTTCCCATTCACAATTTGGATTTAGGCGGAGGTCTCGGCGTGGGCTATCGTCCCGGCGACGTCGCCATGCCCGTGGAAGATTTAATGAGCCGCCTGCGCCCCAAACTCGCCGGGCTCAATTTGAAAGTGATGTTCGAACCCGGCCGCTCCATCGTCGCCGAAGCCGGAGCTTTGCTGACGCGCGTTTTGCTCGTGAAAACCAACGGCGCAAGAACCTTCGTCATCGTCGACGCCGCCATGAACGACCTCATCCGCCCCGCCCTCTACCAGGCGCATCACGAAATCGTTCCTATCTGCGAGCCGCAAGACGACCGCCGCCAAATCGCCGACATCGTCGGCCCCGTCTGCGAAAGCGGCGACTTCTTCGCCCGCGCCCGCGATCTCCCCGAACTCAAAACCGGCGACCTGCTCGCCATCAAAACCGCCGGCGCTTACGGTTTCGTTCTCGCCTCCAACTACAACTCCCGCCCCCGCGCCTGCGAATTATTAATCAAAAACAACCACGCCAGCACCATCCGCCAGCGCGAAACCTACGACGACTTGCTGCGCGGCGAATCTTTTTGAAACTCCCGTGGCGCGAACACTCGTGTTTGCCGCGTCGAGACTCATCTCGACGCTTTTGGCTGAATCAGCCCAAGCTTCTCAACAACAGCCTCAAAGGAGAGTCCTCCCGTGCGCTCTATCGCCGCCGCCTCAGTTTACCGTCTCCATCCGCCATTCATCCTCCAAAACCCGGCGTTCATCCATCCCCCATTCCGCCTGCAACCCGCGCCGTTGCATACTGTAACCAATCCACATGAGTACAGCTCCGGCACTCTTTGTAAAAGACCTGCGAAAAAACTACGGCGCCTTCGAAGCCGTCCGCGGCATTGATCTCGAAGTCCAGCCCGGCGAGGTATTCGGCCTGCTCGGCCCCAACGGCGCGGGCAAAACCACCACCATCGAAATCATGGAAGGCCTGCGCCCGCGCACCAGCGGCACCGTCAGCGTGCTCGGCCTTGATCCCGCCTCCCAAAGCAACCAGATCAAAGACCGCATCGGCGTCTGTCTCCAGGCCACCAACCTTCCCGACAAAATGAAAGTCCACGAAGCGCTGGAACTTTTCGACGCTTTCTACACCAAACACACCGACCGTGAAAAACTGCTGAAGCGCCTGCAACTCTGGGAAAAAAAAGACGCCTTCTATAAATCACTCTCCGGCGGCCAGAAACAGCGCGTCGCCCTGGCGCTCGCGCTGCTCAACGAACCGTCGCTGCTGTTCCTGGACGAGCCCACCACCGGTCTAGACCCGCAAGTGCGCCTGGAAATTCACGGTGTCATTCAGGAACTCAAACAAGACAAGCGCTCCATTCTCATCACCACGCATTACATTGAAGAAGCCGAGCGCCTCTGTGACCGAGTCGCCATCATCGACGCCGGCAAAATCATTGAACAAGGTCCGCCGCGCGAAATTCAAAAACGCGTGCTCGGCAACACAGTGGTCGAAATCACCACAAACGCGCCGCTGCCCATCGACCAATTGCCCGAAAAACTGCGCGACGAAAAACATACCCTGCGCGAAGACGGCCGCATCTTCGCCATGCAAAGCGAATCACCCGCCGCGCTCATTGTGGAGCTGGTCAAGTTCGTGGAACTGCACGGCCTCACGCTGGAAGACATCGTCATGAAGCGGCCCACCCTAGAAGACGTCTTCATCGAATTAACCGGAAAGACCTTGCGCGAATCATGAAACCTTATCTTGCCCAAATCCGAAGCAACGTCCGTCTGATGCTGCGCGACCGCTCCGTGCTGTTTTTCAGCCTGATGTTCCCGGCGGTCTTTTTCTTCGTCTTCGCCAATGTTTATGAGGCGAAAAACAATCCCGCCCAGATGGCCAAAGTCATCGCCATGGTGCTGCTCATCGGCGTCCTGGGCAACGGCTTCTTCGGCGCGGGCCTGCGCACCGTCGCCGAGCGCGAAACCAACATACTGCGCCGCTTCAAAGTCGCGCCGGTCGGCCCCGCGCCCATCATCGTCGCATCCATGGTCTCCGGGCTCGTGGCTTATTTGCCCACGCTGGCGCTCTTTCTGGTCGTCGCCAAGCTCTTCTATAACGACCCGCTGCCCCACAACATCATCAGCCTCACCTTATTCGTCATCATCGGCCTGGTGGCCTTCCGCGCCATGGGCATGATTATCGCGGCCGTGGTGAATTCAGCGCAGGAAGCCACCATCCTTATTCAGCTTCTCTACCTGCCCATGCTGTTCCTGAGCGGCGCAACCTTTCCGGTCAGCTTCATGCCGCAATGGGTGCAGAACATCGCGCACTTTCTGCCTGCCACTTATTTGCACGAAGGCATTGAAGCCATTCTCATTAAGCAGCCCGAGCAAAGCATCATCGATAACTGGCCCTCCGTTGTGGGACTCGCCATCACCACCGCCGTGGCCATGCTGGTGGGCATCAAGCTGTTTCGCTGGGAAAAAGAAGAAAAAATCTCCGGCCGCGCCAAGCTCTGGATTATCGCCGTGCTTTTGCCGTTCGTGGTGATGGGCGTTTATCAGGCCAAGACGCAGGACAGCGTCAACCAGGCGCAAATTCTCACGCATCAAGCGGCGCGCCAGCGTTCCGTTCTCTTCCAGCATGCGCGCATCTTCGTCGGCGATGGCCGCGTCATCGCCGACGGCGCTGTGCTGATTCGCAACGGCAAAATCACGCAGGTCTTCGAACAGGCGCCAGCCGACCCCAAGAACTTTCAAGCCGACATCGCCGATTCAGCCGGCAAAACGCTCATGCCCGGCATGATCGACATGCACGTCCATCTGGGCGCGCCCGGCGGCGTATATGCCGACCAGGCAAAGTACATGGACCCGCACGCCGAACTGCGCCGCTTGTCCGCTTATCTCTACAGCGGCATCACCGCCGTCCGCAGCACCGGCGACTGGCTGAATCAATCGCTGGCGCTGAAATCGGAAATCGCCTCTGACCGCTGGGACGGCGCGGAACCATTCATCTGCGGCCCGCTGTTCACCGCCAAAGGCGGCCATCCCGAAGAGTTGCTGAAATACTATCCTGACAGCATGCGCGCCCAGGGCGAACAGCAATTTCTGCGCCAGCCCAAAACCGAAGCCGAAGCGCGCTCGCAAGTGGACGCGCTCAAAAAAGCCGGCGTCGATTCCATCAAAGCCGTTCTCGAATCAGGCAACGAAGTCTGGGGCAATTTCAATCATCTGGACCCAGCCATTTACAAAGCAATTGTCGACCAGGCCACCAAAGACGGCTTGCCCGTGGTCACCCACACGGGCAGCATCGCCGACATCAATCTGGCCATTGAAGCCGGCTCCAGCACCGTGGAACACGGCGCCATGATGGAAGCGATTCCAGCCGATGTTTTCGCGCGCATGAAAGCAAAAAACATCGCCTACGATCCCACGCTGAGCGTCTACTCAGCCCTGGCCGAGATGGGCGCGGGCAAAGCCGATTTTCTGGACAATTCCTTGCTGCAATCCGTCGGCCCAGCCGATCTGCTCTCCGGCACCAAAGCCATGCTGGCCAAGGAAAAGCCCAGCCACGACCTTGCCTATTACAAGCCCATGCTGGACCGCCTGAACAAAAACCTGCTCACCGCCTATCAATGCGGCGTCACTCTCATCACCGGAAGCGACGCCGGCAATATGCTGGTCATTCACGGCCCCACCGTCCAGCGCGAAATGGAGTTGTGGGTGAAAGCCGGCATCCCGCCCGCCGTGGCCCTGCAAGCGGCCACCTTCCGCGCCGCCCAAGTGCTTCACGCCGATGACCGCATCGGCATCATCCAGCCCGGCAAAGATGCTACATTGATCTTGCTGGACGGCGACCCGGTCCAGGACATCGGCAACACCGATCATATCCACTCCGTCTTTTTCAAAGGCGAGCACGTGGACCGCGCCGACCTTTTTGATCAATACAATCCGTGAAGAAACAGATTCGCAATCGCCCGTCGGCCGGCACCCCGCCCGCCAGCAAAGGCCCCAAGGAACTGCTCAAAACCCTGGACCGCGTGCTCTCCCGCGCTGGCCTGGGTTCGCGCACCGAGGCGCGAAGCTGGATCGGCACCGGTCGGGTGCGCGTGAACGGCTTGCTGGTGCAAACGCCCGATTATTGGGTGAATCCGAAAACCGATAAAATTCTGCTCGATGACAAACCCATCGATGTCGTGGAGCGCCGCTACGTTCTTCTCAACAAGCCCAAAGGCTACCTAACCACTTATAAAGACCCGGAAAACCGCCCCACCGTGTACGATCTTTTGAAAGGCGTCGATCAATTCCTGGGCACCGTGGGCCGGCTGGATTTGGACACTTCCGGCCTGCTGCTTCTGACCAACGACAACGACCTCGCCGAAGCCATCACCAACCCGGCTTACAAGCTGGAAAAAACGTATCTGGTGAAATCCGCGACGCTTTTAAGCGAGGACCAGCTCAATCAGCTCAGGAACGGCGTGGAACTGGACGATGGTCCCACCAAGCCCGCCATTGTGGAAGTGGTTCGCGAAGTGGGAAAGCACACCTTTCTGGAACTGACCATTACGGAAGGACGCAACCGCCAGGTCCGTCGAATGCTGGAAGCCGTGGGCAGCCGAGTCTTAAAGCTGGTCCGCGTGAAACTCGGTTTCTTGGACTTGGCCGGTCTGCCCATCGGCACCTGGCGCGACCTAACCGAAGCCGAAGTAGCCCGGCTCTCCTCCGGCAAAATCCGCCCGAAACCATCTTCTCAATAGGGCGCTGGCCCCCTAAAGCACCGCTCCCACAATCGCCCCCACCAGCATCGGCCCCACATGCACTAAACCCAGCGTCACGCCGCCCGCTCCCGCCAGCGCCCCAATCAGCGGCAAACCCGTCAGCGCCGAAGCCATAAAAAACGTCGCCACTCCCAAAATAATCGCTGGCAAAAATACCGCCAGCAACGCATTCCCCAGCGACCCCGCCTTCCGCCCGCCCACAAATCCGGCCACCAGCGGCCCCGCCACCGGCAGCCAGAACAGCAAAATCGACAACACAAACATCCAAACCATCGCGCTTACCACACTGCCTTGCTTATTCGCCATATAATTCAAGCTTGACACTCGCCCATTTCACCTGCTGGTTTGCCCTCGCCATCTCGGCACAGGCTCAGTCTTCCTTCGACATCATCATCCGCAACGGCCACGTGATCGACGGCACCGGCTCTCCCTGGTACGCCGCCGACATCGCCATTCAAAACGGCCGCATCGCCAAAATCGGCAGCCTCGAAACCGCGCAAGCCCGCCGCATCATCGACGCCAAAGGCCTCATCGTCGCCCCCGGCTTCATCGACATGCTGGGCCAGTCGGAATTCTCCATTCTCGTCGACCACCGCGTGCCTTCCAAAATCTATCAGGGCATCACCACCGAAATCACCGGCGAAGGCGGATCAGCCGCGCCCCTCACGCCCAAAATGATGGCCGCCGACACCGCCGACTACAAACCCTACGGCATCAAAGTCGATTGGCCCACCTTCAAAGACTTCTTCGCCCATCTGGAAAAACAAGGCATCGGCATCAACATGGCCAGCTATGTCGGCGCAACCCAGGTCCGCCGCGTCGTCATTGGCGACGTCAATCGCGACCCCACTCCCGCCGAACTCGACCGCATGAAAGCCCTCGTCCGCCAGGCGATGCAGGATGGCGCAATCGGCCTCTCCACAGCCCTGCAATACGCGCCCGCGCCCTACGCCAAAACCGAAGAACTCATCGCCCTGGCCCAGGAAGCCGCGCGCTTCGGCGGCATCTACGCCACCCACCTGCGCAACGAAGGCAACGCCATTGACGACGCGCTCGACGAAGCCTTTCGCATCGGCCGCGAAGCTCAGATCCCGGTCGAAATCTGGCATCTGAAAGCCGGCGGCAAACAGAACTGGGGCCGCATGCCCGAAATCGTCCAGCGCATCGACAACGCCCGCGCCTCCGGCATCGACGTCGCGGCCGACACCTACGCCTATCCCGCCTGGTTCAATTCCTTTTCCGCTTTCATTCCGCCCTGGGCCCACGACGGCGGAGGCGCGAAACTGGTGGAGCGCCTGAAAGACCCCGCCACCCGCGCCCGCATCCGCAAAGACATGCTGACGCCCGACAGCGAATCCACTATCAAGTGGGACAACGAATGGCAGGAGATTCCCGGCCCTGAAGCCATTCTGGTCAGCGTCGTCCACAATCCCAGCCTCAATCTCTACGTCGGAAAAACCATCGCCCAAATCGCCAAGGAGCGCAACGCCGACCCCATCGACACCATCTGCGACCTCTTAATCGCAGACCCCGCCATGTCCGTCGCCGTCTTCGCCATGTCCGAAGACGACATCGCTCTCGCGCTGAAACAGCCCTGGATGTCCATCGACAACGATTCGCAAGGCACCGCCCCCACCGGCCCGCTCAGCCGCGAGCATCCCCATCCCCGCGCCTACGGCACCTTCCCGCGCATCCTCCGCAAATACGTTCGCGAAGACCACCTGCTTACCCTCCCCGACGCCATCCGCAAATTCAGCGCCCTCCCCGCCGCCCGCATGCGCCTAGCCGACCGCGGCGTCATCAAGCAAGGCATGTGGGCCGACATCGTCGTCTTCAATCCCGAAACCATCACCGACAAAGCCACCTTCGACAACCCCAACCAGCTCAGCGAAGGCATGCAATTCGTGCTCGTCAACGGCCAGGAGGTGATTTCAGACGGCCAGATGACCAACGCTCTTCCCGGCAAAGTCCTCCGCCACAACCGCTAATGGCCGCATCCGACGCGCGTTGTGGATCAGGCGGCTGAACCATTTCGAGGCTCCATAGATTTCGCGCGCCGCGCAGATGCGCAGCGTCTTTTCGGCCACTTCGCCGTGCGGGTCGGCTTCAATGGCCTGCACGAGCGGAGCCCAATCCGGCAGGCTGCCGCTTTCAAGAATGTCCTCAATGGCCGCAAGCGTGAAACCTTCGTGGGTCAGGTGACGATGCTTCATGTCTTGAGCCCCGGTAACGGCGGAACAGGCGGCTTTTCGCCGCGCTCGCGAGCGTCATGCCATTCTTCGAGAGATGTCAAAGCCGCATCCGCGTCCGGCGACGTATCGGCCTTCATCCGCGCCACCAATTCATGTGTCAGTTGATCGGAAAGACGGGCGCAGATCTCTGCCACATTCGCCCACTGATTCAGCGGCGCTCGAATGCCCTTGTACTCAGCCAGGTCGACGCTGTCCAGATCATAGGGACGCGGATCTGCAAGCTGCTTCACTAGCTGTGTGCGAACCGCCCATCTGTCACCATTCTTTTGCGGATACAGTTCGTCCATGGTCCTGAGCGCCGTCACGGAGGCGTCCAAACCCTGATGCGAAGTCAGCGCGGCCAGGTAAAGGTAATCGCGTGTCGAGTTGCGGTCCAAGCACAGGAACGCCTTAATCCTCAAGATTTCGGGCAGGGTCGGAAGCCGGACGGCAAACGCGCCGACGCTCATCATCGTCGTCTCCAGCGGTTGCGAGCGGCGCAACTGTCGAATGCCGGTATCAATCCCGTCCAGCGAGCCAAGAATAAGATGCGGGCGCCGCGCCCGCGCTGTCTCCCAGCCGGCGACGGCTTCAAGATCGGCCAGAACCTGGTCAAACCGGATGCGCAGAACGGGCAATACATGATCGTGGTCGAACGACACCTGATGGCCCGCGTAAAGAGCACGCGCCGTGCCGCCGACAACCACGGCGTCGGGAAAGACGCGCTGCAAATGGCAGAGAGAGGTCAGCACCTCGTCCCATGCACGTTCCCGGTCAGGCGGTGATTGCTTGGATTGCTTGCTCATCAGCCCCCTTTATCCCACTTTAGAGTAGGTCTTTGCCTCTGCGTGATTTTTAGCATATCGGAGGGCATCCTTCATTCATGTTGACGGCTCGGAGAAAGTTCCAGCTTCATCAGCAGTGACTTCAAAAGCGCTTCGCGGTCCCACAGAACGAGTATCCCGCCTGAAACAACCGCTTTAGTTCCTAAGTCAACTCGATTGATGCTGGCCCATCGGCGGGTCGTGAAACCAAACTCCACCTCGGTTCCATCGGCATAATGGACACGTTTCGACTGCACCAATCCCCAGTCTTCCACACGCATTGAGAGCACTTGCCCAAAGCGCTCTATCCATTCCGCTGGCTCTCCCAAGTACTTCGCGGGGGGTCGTCAACAATAATGACGTCATCCACGTCGGATTCTGGCCGTGCCGTACCCCTCGCATGGGAACCAACGACCGCAAGGGCGAGAATGTCGCACCGTTCTGCCGCCCATTGCCTCAGCTCAACAAGAAAATCATTTACCGGCCTACTCATATGCGCACAAAGTTACCAAGCTTCATTGCCTTAGTCCCCACAACCACCAATGCTAAATAATAGGGGTGAATCCCGCCACCATCACCGACCGCGCCACCTTTGACAATCCCAACCAGCTCAGCACCGGCATGCAATTCGTGCTCGTCAATGGCGAACCTGTGATTGCCGACGGCCAGATGACCAACAAACTTCCCGGCAAATATCTGCGCCATACCCACTAAATCCATGCCCTCCACTCCGCACACCGAAAAACACTTCACCTCCGGCGACCTTGTCCGCGACATCGTCATCGGCATGTCTGACGGCTTAACCGTCCCCTTCGCGCTGGCTGCCGGACTCTCCGGCGCAGTCGATTCCACGCACGTCGTCATCACCGCCGGCCTCGCCGAAATTGCTGCGGGCTCCATCACCATGGGCCTGGGCGGCTATCTGGCCGCGAAAAGCGATGCCGAGCAGTACGCCAGCGAACGCATCCGCGAACAAACCGAAGTGCGAACGATGGCCGAAGAAGAAAAGCGCGAAGTCTCGCTGGTCTTCGAAGGCTATGGTCTGACCACCGCCCAAAGCGCGCCCATCGTCGCCGCCCTGGCAGAAAAGCCCGAAGCCTGGGTCGATTTCATGATGCGCTTCGAACTCGGCCTCGAAGCACCCGAACCCGGCTGCGCCCTGCGCAGCGCCCTCACCATTGCCATCGCCTAATTCTGCGGCGGCATGGTGCCGCTCTCGCCGTATTTTTTCGGCCACTCCTCCAGCCAGTCGCTGCTGATCTCCATTGGCGTGACTCTGGTTGCCCTTGCTGTCTTCGGCTTCTTGAAAGGCAAGGCCACCGGCGCACCGGCTTTGCGCAGTGGATTGCAAACCATGCTCATCGGCGGTCTCGCCGCCGCGGCTGCTTTCGGCCTTGCCAAAGCGATTTCGTAGCACCTTTCTCTGCCTGATTGCGCGTTGAGCAAAAGACGAAAATGGGTACCATGTGAACATGGAAGCGAACGAGATCAACAATTTTTGGGAAGGCTTTCCGCTAGTTCACCGCGACCCGGAGACACGCGCTGGCGAACCCGTGCTGAAGGCACGCGTCTGACTCCCGATGCTCTGGTCGAAAATGTGGAAGCATTTATATAGCTTCGCGGAATGTCGGAACCGGAGGCCGTCCAGGCAACGCTGAAGCAGTTCCCTGGCGTTCCCGGTGGTGCTGAGACGATCCGCCAGCTTCTTGCGTATCAGGAAAGCCATACTCACGAACTCCAGCTTTGAAGGTCGTTCTCGATGAAAGCGTCCCTGAGGGGCTGGCTGATTGCTTCCCTGGGCATGATGTTCACATCTCCACGTCCCTGGGTTGGAAGGGCATAAAAAACGGCAGTCTACTGAAGCTTGTCGAGTCGATTGGTACAGAGGCGCTCATTACGTCTGACAAGTCGATGGAAAAACAGCAGGTGTTCCAAGGACGGCCGTTCCGGACGTTAATGATTTCCACCAACTCCTGGCCACTCATTCAGGATCATGTGCTGGTTATCGCGCAGGCTATAGACACTGCAGAGCTCGGTGTGGTCACACAGGTTGAGTGCGGGCGCTTTGTGCCGAGAAAGCATCGAAAGCTAGCACCGTGAGTACCTGAAAAGGCCCCAAGCCTGTACCCCAACCGACTCGGGTGTTAAATGAAATGGGAAATCGACGTGAATGCATAGCCCTCACCGCCGCCGTCCCCCTGGCCGCCATGACAAACCCGACGCGGCATCGACCTCTTCAAGCTTCCACCAACCGCGGCCTGACCGAGCGAGGCAGGTACGCTGACATCGTGGTCTTCGCTCCAGCCACCATTACCGACCGCGCAACTTTCGACGATCCCAAGCAGCTCAACACCGGCATGCAATTGGTGCCCGTCAACGGAGTTCCCGTCATTGCAACGGCCCGATGAACAACGCTCTCCCCGGCAAAATCTTACAAGGCAACCGCTGAGCCAATGCGTAACACTCCCCACAAAGAAAAGTTCCTCACCTGCGGCGACACGGGCTCAGAAGCGCATTATAGAGGTGAGGCCTTTCGTTGGAGCAGAGCTTTTGCCTCGCTGGTCCCGGGTGGGAGTATTCGAACTATGCCGGTGCTTTCATTCAGCTCGATCCATCGCTTTTTGTGCAAGCCCCGCAACAACCTAATAAAGTACTTCTTATCAGAAGCCTCACTCCAGTCTTTCAGATCGGCAAGAGACACATGCGGAAGGGTCGACGCAATAAGAAGCACCAACTGTTCACGGAGCGTAAGGGAGGGCTGTAGAACACGTTTCGTGAATCCGTCAGACCATATCATTGGAATCCGAACTTCGGCGAGCGCATCGACGACCTGCTGAGCGTCAGTTACGTTCAGACCGTGATACACACGCACCAGTTCTCCCATAATCCAATTGGCCATAGACAAGACCGCCACCGCGTCCATATGATTCGGGTCAACGTCTCCTCCGATGTGTCCTACGCTACGGTTGTTTCGAACCTCATACAGGACCGGGAGGATTCGGGGGATTAGAATCCGGAAGCTTCGCGGAACTGCTGAATTAGACTCCAGCAGTTTGAACATGAATATTATGTCACGCTAATAGTTTGCCGATGTCTGTCTTACTCGCTAACAAGTGCATAACTCACCACTAGAATTGACGCTATTACACGTATTTCAACCATAGTGAGCAAAGGCGAGCGCTCGGCCAAAACTGACCGCGTGCACCGACGCGCTCATGCAGGCCATCGAGAACAAGTCCCCGTGTTCTGTAGTAATGTCGGTGGTAGTTTCTCCGATCTGCTTGTTGATCTTTGCGTGCAAACGCCAGGTGATTGTGAGTATATTTTGTTATGACATTGTTATCAATAACTATTATGCATTTATCAAATTGCCATGGAATAAAACTTGAAGATGCCTAGAGAAACCAAATTTTACGCTAGGTTTGAGCCCATGCTTCTCGGCAAGTAAAGAGCGCTTTACTGGCAATCATCATGAAGTTAGTAAGTCGTGATAGTATCAGTCGGTAAATTATCCATTGGTATCAATATGTTGTAGCCAAGTCCAGTAGAAAAAATAAGTCACTGTAGATATTAATATAAAAAAGAAGACTTCGTGAATCGCCACTGCTGAATCTGAGAATTGGTCAAATCGCGCAAATTGTCGCCAGCCCCAACGTTTTTCAGTTCCTGCTGGTCGAGCGATGGAGCGCAAACCGCTATGAACTGAGCGGCTACTTGTCGGTGCCCCTTTTCGCTTTAACTATTGGTGCTACATTACCAACGTGAATCGACGTGAATTCCTCGCCCTCACCGCCGCCTCGCCCCTAATAGCCATGGCCAAAGAAACCCCGCCCGTCAGGCTCGGCATCGACATCTTCAGCCTCCGCTCCCAACACTGGACCCCCATCCAATACCTTGATTACTGCGCCGCCCAAAAAGTCCAGGTCGTCCACTTCTCCGAAATCCGCTTCCTCGGCTCTCTCGATCCCGCCAACCTTCAAACCGTCCGCGAGCACGCCGCCACCCTTAACTTGCAGCTCGAAATCGGCATGAAATCCATCTGCCCCACTTCGAAAATGTTCGAACCTGGCCAGGGCACCGCCGAAGCCCAGCTCACCCGCATGATCGACGCCTCCAAACTGATCGGCTCGCCCATCGTGCGCTGCGTCCTCGGCAGCGCGGACGACCGCAAACCCGGCCCCATCGACGCCCACATCCGCGACATGGTGCAAGTCCTGCACAACGTCCGCGCGCACGCCATTGATTCCAACATCAAGATCGCCATCGAAAACCACGCGGGCGATATGCAGGCTTTTGAACTGAAAGGCCTCATTGAACAAGCCGGCCCTGAATTCGTCGGCGTCTGTCTCGATTCCGGCAACCCGCTCTGGACCATGGAAGACCCGCACGTCCTGCTCGACGTCCTGCATCCTTATGTCCTCACCAGCCACGTCCGCGACAGCGCCGTCTGGAACGTTCCCCAAGGCGCGGCCGTCACCTGGGTGCAAATGGGGCGCGGCAACGTCGGCATTGATTCTTACGTCCGCAAATACATTGAACTCTGCCCCGGCAAAGCAGTTTCCATGGAATCCATCCTGCTCGGTCCGCGCGTCATTCCTTTCCGCGACAGAAATTTCTGGGACCAGTACCGCAACATGCCCGCCTGGGAATTCGAGCGCTATCGCGAACTCGCCGACGCTGGCAAACCTTACAAGGACGAGCCCTGGGAAACCGCCAATCAGCAGGAGCGCGAACGTCTCGCCCTGGAAGAAAGCCTCGCTTACACCAAAAAGCTCATCGGCTTGTAAACTGAATTACAGTCGCCGAATGGACCAATCCCCTGACACCCGCATCGCGCGCGTAATACTCGAACACGCCGCGCGCATCAGCGGCGAACAGGATATCTCCGCCCTGGTCGGTTTGCATGCCGCCCTCGCGCGCGACCTGGTCGGCGGAGACCGTTCCAGCGTCTGGCTCATCGACGAAGCCCACCAAGAACTCTGGACCCGCGTCGCCGACGGCGTCAAAGAACTCCGCATTCCTCTCACCGCCGGACTCGTCGGCGCCTGCATCGCCGGCGACGAAGTCATCATCGCCAACGATCTGCGCAACGACCCGCGCTTTCATCGCACCGTCGACAAAACCAGCGGCTATCAAACAGAATCCGTGCTCTGCATCCCCTTGCGCGCCGGGAAAAAAATCATCGGCGCGCTGCAGGTCCTCAACAAACCCGGCGGCTTCAGCCCGCTCGATGCGAACTCCTCGGCCTCATGGCAGTCTACGCCGCCTCCGCCATTCAGGCCGAGCGCCTGCGCACCGAAGCCGAGGAAGGCCGCCTGCTGCGCCGCGAGCTCGACATCGCCCGCGACGTCCAGCTCAAGCTCCTGCCGCGTTCCTTCCCGCCCGTCAATGGCCTCGAATACACGGGTTTCTGCCGTTCCGCGCGCTTCGTCGGCGGCGATTATTACGACCTGCTCCCGCTCTCCGACGGCGGCTTCGCCTTCACCCTGGGCGACGTTTCCGGCAAAGGCGTGCCCGCAGCCGTGCTCATGGCCAGCATCCACACCCTGCTCCGCAGCCTGCTCACCCGCAATTCCGGCGACCTCGCCACCGTCGTCAGCGAATTGAACAAGGCCATGAAGCTGACCTCCAGCGACGACCGCTATTCCACCTTGTTCTGCGGCGTCGTCAACGCCGAGCGCAGAGAGCTGCGCTACGTCAACGCCGGCCACATTCCGCCCTACATCATCCGCGAAAACGGCGACATCGAATCTCCCAGCGGCGGCGACATCCCGGTCGGCATGCTGGAAGGTTCGCGCTACCGCGAGCGCGTCGTCGCCCTCCAGCCGCAAAATCTCATCCTCTGCGTCTCCGACGGCATCACCGAAGTGCGCAACGCCCAATTCGAATTCTGGGACGAAAAAAACATAGACCAAGTTCTTAGCCGTCATCCCAGCGGCTCGCTCGACGGCCTCACCGAAAACCTGGTCGCCGCCGCCGACGCCTGGGCCGGCGCCGCCGAACAGCACGACGACATGACCATCGTCGCCGTCCGCATCACCCAGTAGCTCTTGGCCGCCAACGGGCTTATGATAATGGAAGGGGCATGACAGACCAACAATTTTATCTGGCAGTTGGCATTCCCAGTGCATTCTTCGCGCTGTACTTTCTGGCCTTGCTAGCTGGCTTCTTCTGGCAATCCAAGCGGTTTGAAGATATGCGGAGTGTCATGCAGGCGGAAATCGCCAGCGTGCGCTCGGAAATCGGCGGCGTGCGCGCAGAAGTTGGTGGCGTGCGCGCGGAAATCGGCAGCGTGCGCGCGGAAATCGCCCGCGTGGAATCCACCTTAAGATCCGAACTGCAGAGAGTCGAAGGAGTCCTCTGTGCCAAACTGGATGGCTTGTCCGCCCGCGTGAAGGTTCTCGAAGACGAAGGGCGCAGGCCGCTCGTGACCCAATAACTCTCCCGCCAAAAGTACCAACTACCAGCACAACTACCTTATTTCCGCCGACACTGATACACTCTGAGGTTTAAATACAGAAGGGTTTATGTTCAAATCGGTTTTACCCATCATTTTTGCGTTGTCGGCCGTAAGCCTCTTTGGCAGCACCATCGGAACCACGCCTTGCGGTACCGGAACCCTGGCTGGCTATGAATCCAGCTACGCCCCGCCTTCCTTGGGCTGTTCCATCGGCGTTCTCGACTATTCAAACTTCACCTACGTCGCGCTGCAAAACGCTCCTTCTGCGTCGAGCATAGAAGTCTCGCTCAGCGATGCGGGCAACGGCCTCAGCTTCTCGCAAGTGGGAGGCGCACCCATCGCCGCCAATGGCGACATCGTCCAGTTCGCCATTTACTACAACATCTTCATTGACCCCGCCCCCGTCATCCCCGGAGCAGACACCCATCTCGACCCGCCCGTCGGCAACGTCAGCATCACCGAATACTTCTGCAACGATTCCGTCCTCTACCCCGGAACCACTTCCTGTTTTCCGCCCACCTCGCCCGCCTATTCTTTGACCGTCACCACCGCTTCGCCCAACGCATCCGTCACCTTCAATCCGCCTGCTGAACAATATGAGACCGTGGGAATCGTCTTCACTCTGAACGGGCTCACCGGCATCGCCTCTTTCGACGGCCTCGACACCAATACCGATGTCACCATTGCTCCCGAACCCGCGTCCTTCGCTCTGGTCGGCCTGTTCATGCTCGTCGGCGGTTATAAACTGAAAAAACGCTGCGACTAACTTTCACACTGGCGCTGGCCGCCCTTTCTTTTCTCGTTCCAGCGCGCGCCAGTCTCAACCCCGAAGCTGGCGCATTCTTCATTCACACCTACACGCCCGCCGAGTACGGCGCTTATCCGCAAAGCTGGTCCATCGTCCAGGATTTTCGCGGCCTCATCTTCGTCGCCAACAACGACGGCGTCCTGGAATTCGACGGCGTCCAGTGGCGCAAAATCCCCATCGCCGGCCAGTTCGCCCGAACCCTCGCCATTGATTCCCGCGGCACCATCTTTGTCGGCGGACGAGGCACCTTCGGCTATCTCGCCCCCTCCTCCACCAGCGAGCTGCAATTCGTTTCTCTGGCCGCCAAGCTGCCTCAAGCCGACCGCGAATTTAACGACATCTGGGACGTCCTGCCCACCGCCGACGGCGTCTACTTCTGCTCTTACGCCCGCGTCTTTCTCTACACTTCGGGCGGCACGCTCAAAACCTTCCGTCCCCCCGCCAAACAATTTGGCCGCGCCTTCACCTACAACGGCGAATTCTTCATCACCTCCGAAGCCCGCGGCTTGTTAACCGCGCAAGGCGACGACTTGGTTCCCGCCGCAATCACCAGCGATTCCGCCGTCACGCACGAACGGCCCATCTTCGCCAGCGGCGCTCTCCCGTTGATCGCGCACAATCGCCGCCTCTTTCGTTTCTCTCTCAGCTCTATCGATCCGTTCCCCACCGCGGCCGACCAGTACTTTCGCGACAACGACATCTCTTCCCTCAGCCAGCTTCCCGGCGGAGACATCGCCGTCGGCACCAAAAGCGGCGGCCTGGTGCTGCTGAATCAAAAGGGCGATCTGGAAAGAATCGTCCGCAAGGCAGACGGCCTCCCCAGCAACTCCGTCGCCGCCATTTATTCCGACCGCCAGAACGATGTCTGGCTCGCCACCGACAGCGGACTCGCCCGTTTCCCCCGCAACCTCACCCGCTTTGGCGAAGCGCAAGGCCTGCGCGGTTCCTTGCGCGCCGTCACCCGCATCGGGGGCGTTCTTTATGTGGGCACATCCAACGGCCTTTTCCGAATGCACACCGTGCCTGGGGCCGATCCCGTCTTTGCTCCCGTGGCGGAGGTGCCGGTCGGCGTTCTCTCCATCGTCAAGCGCTCCGGCCTGGAATTCGTCGGCACCGAGCATGGCTTGTTCGTCCTCAGCGGCGGCTTCTTCCAGCAAGTTCTCCCCAGCGTCTTGCATAGTGTCTATGACATCGCCTCTGCGCGCCAGGACAGCAGCCTGTTCTACACCGCCGGCGGCGACGGCGTGCTTGCGCTCAAACAGGCAGGCGGCGCCTGGGCCGTGGTGAACAGAAAGAGCATCGGCCAGGATTTCTTTTCCGTCATCGAAGACCCCGGCGGCCGCGTCTGGGCTGCGGCTCTCGGCAGTATTTGGCGCATCGATTTCTCGTCTGTGCCCGCAAAGTCAGAGGAGTTCAATCGCGACCAGGGAGTTCCCGCCAGTTGGATTTATATCTATGACTTCCGCCATCACATCGTCTTCGCCTCGCGCCGCGGCTTGCTCCAATTCTCCGATTCCGCGAAACGCTTTGTCCCCTTCACCGATCTAGGCGCGCGCTTCTCCGACGGCAGCTTGGCGGTCTCCACCGTTCGCGAAGATCCGCGCCACGACGTCTGGCTTACCGGCCGCGGCTATCACGGCTATCTGCATGGAAGCGAGTGGATCGGAAACCCGCTGATTGAAGGCCAGCTTGACGAGCTATATTGGCTTGATTTCGATTCTGCTGGCGCACTCTGGACAGGCGGCGGCAACGTGGCCCTGGTGCGCTACCAGCGAACGCGCTCTGCCACGGCAAGCAATTTCACCACGCTGCTGCGCGCCGCCATTCTGACCAACGAAGACAAATCCATCTTCGCCGGTGACGGCCCGGCGCAGTCCATGAAGCTGCCGTATCGCGACAACGCGCTGCGCTTTGAATACGCCGCGCCGTTCTTTGAAGACGATGCGGCCGTCCAGTATCAAGTGCGCCTGCTCGGCAGCAGCTCCAATTGGTCTGCCTGGACCAAAGAAACGCAGAAGGATTACACCAACCTCTTTGAAGGTAAATATACGTTTGAGGTGCGCGCCCGCAATCCGCATGGCATCATCAGCCCCGCCGCCTCCTACAAATTTTCCATCACCGCGCCCTGGTACCGCACCTGGCTGGCCTACGCCGTCTATGTCGCCGTTTTCCTGTTTGCCGGCTGGCTCATTCTCCGCTTCCGCCTGCGCGCGCTGGAAGCCCGCAACAAATGGCTGGAAGGCGTTGTGGAACAGCGCACCGCCGAAGTCCGCTCAGAGCGCGACCAGAACGAAGCCCTGCTGCTGAACATTCTGCCCAAGCCCGTCGCCTCTGAACTGCGCGCCACCGGATCGGTCAAGCCCACCTCGTTTGAAGACGTAACCGTCTGCTTCAGCGACTTTGTCGGCTTCACCCTGTCCAGCGAAAAGCTGGCCCCGCAGGAACTTATCACCTCGCTCAACGAATACTTCACCGCTTTCGACGAAATCATCGGCCGCTATGGCCTGGAAAAACTCAAAACCATCGGCGACGCCTACATGTTCGCCGGCGGCTTGCCCAGCGCTTCTCCCTCGCACGCCGTCGACGCCGTTTTGGCCGCCATGGAAATGGTGGAAGTGGTCAAGAAACTCTCGCGCCCCGAAAAAGGCGTCAACTGGAGCATCCGCCTTGGCCTCTACAGCGGCCCCGTTGTGGCTGGCGTTGTCGGCGTGCGCAAGTTCGCCTTTGACATCTGGGGCAACACCGTGAACTTCGCCGCCCGCATGGAATCATCTGGCGCAGCCAACCGCGTGAATCTGTCTGAGACCACCTGCCAGCGCGTCTTTGATTTCATTGAATGCGAACCGCGCGGACCCGTGCGCATAAAGGAGGGAAGGGAAATGCAAATGTACTTTGCCTTGAAGCTGAAACCAGAGTTGCTCACCGGCCCAATCATCGATGGCATTCCCGAAGCCTTCCGAATCCGCTATGAGCAAGCCTTCTCCAAACCTCCGAAAGCGTTTCCCCAAATGAATGGAACAAATGTCCATTGAACTGAAATTCTGGGGTGTCCGCGGCTCCACGCCCACGCCGGTATTGGAAAACCTCGGCTACGGCGGCAACACCACCTGCCTGGAGATCACCGGCGCGCATGGCGAGCGAATCATCTTCGACGCCGGCAGCGGCATTCGCGAACTGGGCCTGCAGATCTCAGCCAACAAGCAGCTTCAGGAACTCGATATCTTCCTGACGCATTTCCATTGGGACCACATTCAGGGCATCCCGTTCTTCTCGCCGCTCATGCGCCCCGGCAACAAAATCAAGTTCCATTCTTTCCCCTCTGCCGAAGAAATTCAGGCGCGTCTGGAGCGGCAAATGGCCAATCCTTATTTCACCCTCGAATTCGGCATGGTCGGCGCGCAGCGCGAATTCTTCACGGTCGAAAACACCTTTCATAAAGGCAGCCTCTCGGTCACGTCGTTTCCGCTCAACCATCCGCAAGGCGCATTTGGTTACCGCATTGAATCGGAAGGCAAAGCTATCGTCATCGCGACCGACTTCGAGCATGGCAACGAAAAACTGGACAAGACGCTGCGCGAATATTCTGAAGGCGCGGACGTTCTGGTTTACGACGCCCAATACACGCCGCTGGAATACGAGGCCCGCCAAGGCTGGGGCCACAGCAGCTACCTGGAAGCCGCCGCCGTCGCCCGCGACGCCAGCGTGGGCCAACTGATTCTGTTTCACCACGACCCCGCTCACTCCGACCGCGCTATCGGCAACATCGTTGCCGCCGCCCAGGCATTGTTCGAAAACACCGCGGCCGCGCGCGAACTCAGCACAATCAGCCTCTAAAAAGCCATGCCTGAATGCTACGCTGAGGGTTCCATGCAACTTGAGAAAGTCTATGAGCCTCAGCGCTTTGAATCGCACTGGGCGCAATGGTGGATTCAGTCGAAAATATATCAAGCCGACGCTGAAAAAGCCAAGTCCGGCCGCTATTTTTCGATTGCCATTCCGCCGCCTAACGTCACCGGTTCCCTCCACATTGGCCACATGTTTGAGCACACCATGATGGACGTGGCCGTCCGCTGGCATCGCATGAAAGGCGAGGAAACGCTGTGGCTTCCGGGCACCGATCACGCGGGCATTGCCACCCAATTGATGGTGGAACGGCAGCTTGCGGCGGAAGGCCTGACGCGCGTTGGCATTGGCCGCGACGAGTTTGAAAAGCGCATCTGGCAATGGAAAAACGAGTACGGCAACCGCATCACCACTCAGATCCGCCGCGAGGGTGCCAGTGTCGATTGGTCGCGCGAACGGTTTACCCTGGACGCGGGTCTCTCGCGCGCCGTGCGCGAGGCGTTTTTCCGTTTGTGGAACAAGGGCCTCATCTATCGCGGCGAATACATGGTGAATTGGTGCCCGCGCTGTCAGACCGCCATTTCCGATCTGGAAACCATTCACGAAGCGGCGGAAGGCAGCCTCTGGCATATCCGTTATAAAGTTGCCAATTCGGACGAAACCCTGACGGTTGCCACCACGCGGCCGGAGACAATGCTGGGCGACACGGCGCTGGTGGTGCATCCCGGCGACCAGCGCTACAAACATCTGCACGGCAAGACCGCGATTCTGCCGCTGGTGGGGCGCGAAATTGCCATTCTGGCTGACGCCATGGTGGACCCGAAATTCGGAACCGGCGTGGTGAAAGTGACGCCCGCGCATGATGCCAACGATTTTGAAGCGGCCCGCCGTCACAAGCTGCCCTTCATTAAAGTGATTGGCGAAGACGCGAAGATGACGGCGCTGGCTGGCGAATATGCCGGGCTCGACCGTTTTCAGGCGCGCAAGCGCATTGTGGCCGCGCTGGAAGCTTCCGGGGAACTGGTGGAAACCGAAAAGTACACGCTGAATCTGGCCAAATGCGACCGCTGCCGCACCATTATTGAGCCGCTAGTTTCCATGCAATGGTTCATGACCATGAAGCCGCTGGCCGAACAAGCCATGGCCGCTGTGCGCGACGGGCGCATTCGTTTTGTCCCGACTGATCGCGAACCTATTTTCTTTCAATGGATGGAAAATATTCGAGACTGGTGCATTTCGCGCCAGCTTTGGTGGGGCCATCGCATTCCGGCGTGGCATTGCAAAAAGTGCGCGCAGATGACCATTGCGCGCGAAACGCCCGGCGCTTGTTCGAAGTGCGGATCATCTGAACTGGAACAAGATCCCGATGTTTTGGATACGTGGTTTAGCTCCGGCTTGTGGCCTTTTTCCACGCTGGGCTGGCCGGACCAGACGGAAGATCTGGCGGCGTTTTATCCCACGACCCTGATGATTACCGGCTTCGACATCCTGTTCTTCTGGCTGTCGCGCATGATTATGCTAGGCATAAAAATGACCGGCGAAGTTCCGTTCCGCGAAGTTCACATTCACGGGCTGGTGCGCGACGCCGACAAGCAGAAAATGTCCAAGACCAAGGGCAACGTGATTGACCCGCTGATTGTCATGGAGAAATACGGCACGGACGCGGTGCGGCTGGCGCTTCTCGTCTCGGCCGCGGCTGGTTCCGATATTGCCTTGAAAGAAGACCGCATGGAAGCGGGGCGCGCGTTTGCCAATAAGCTTTGGAACGCCTCGCGGCTGCTGTTCATGAATATGGAGCGTTCTGGCGTCACCTCTTGGACGCCGGCGGAAACACCCGAACTTTGTTCCTCGGCCATGGAAGATGTCTGGATTTTTGGCGCTCTGAAACGAACCACCGACGCGGTGAACCGGGCGCTGGAACTGCATCGCTACCATGAAGCGGCGCAACTGCTGTGGGATTTTACGTGGCATGAATTTTGCGACTGGTATTTGGAAGTCAAGAAGCTGCGCTTTGAAGCGGACACCGGCGTCAACGCGCACTGGCAGGCCACGCTGACTGTTTATGAAGCCACGCTGCGCTTGATGCATCCAGTGATGCCGTTTGTGACGGAAGAGCTGTGGCAGCGTCTTCGGAACAACAATCAAGCTTTGCCGGCTTCCATTTCGCTGGCGCATTATCCAGCCAGCGTGCTGGGCCACATTCATCCGGAAAGCGTCGCGGCGTTTGACTTGCTGCGCGAGATTGTCAAGGCCGCGCGCGAACTGCGTGCCGACCATAAAGTGGACACGAAAGCCGTCATTGAAGCTTCGCTTTTCCTGCGCAAGTCTTTGTTCACGCAAGCGGACCTGGCGGTGATGGGCTCAATCGCGAAGCTGGTGCTGGTTCAGCATGAGGGCAGCGTGGCCGGCAAGCGCGGCTTGATCCGGTCGACGCCGGATTTTGACCTTCAGCTTCAGGTGGAAGCGGCGGCTTCGCCCAAGGAATCGAAAGAGCGCATTCAGAAAGAAATTGAAAAGCTGGCGGCCAATATTGCCAATGCTGAGCGGCAACTGGCTGACCCGGTTTTTCTGGGCAAAGCGCCGGAAAAGATTGTCAACAGCATCCGCGCCAAACTGGCTGAATACCGCGCGCAGCTCGCGAAAAATCAAGCGCTGCTGGAAGAGGAATAAATGCCGTTTGCTGTTTCGCGGGTGGAAGAGGCGCGTCCCCGCAATCAACTGCATTATTTTGCGTCCATTGGGTCCACCATGACCGAAGCTGCGCGGCTGGCGGAAGCGGGCGCGGCGCACGGAACCGTCGTTTTAGCCGATGAACAGACGGCGGGCATTGGGCGGCTGGGACGCAACTGGATATCGCAAGCGGAAACAGGAATTTATTGCTCCATTCTGCTGCGCCTGAAATTGCCGCCTGCGCAGTTGCCGGTGGCGAGCTTGCTGCTGGGGCTGGCGGTGGCGGAGGCGATTCAGAAATCGACCAGCCTGATTTGCGATCTGCGCTGGCCGAACGATGTCTTAATCAATGACAAGAAAGTGTGCGGCATTCTCACCCAGCTTGTCGGATCTTGCATCGTGGCCGGCATCGGGATTAACGTGAACCAGGGCGGGTTTGAGCCGGGCCTGCGCACGCCAGCGACTTCGCTGCTGCTGGAAAGCGGAGCTAAGCAATCGCGAGAGCAAGTTTTGATCGCTCTGCTGGAATCTTTGGATGCTTTTTGTGAGCTGGACACGCCGGCCATTCTGCGGGCATTTTCCGCCACATCGAGTTACGCCAACGGACGCCGCGTCACGGTGGAAGAAGGCGGGCAGGAAGGCGTGACGGCGGGATTGGATGAATGCGGATTTCTGCTTCTGCGCACGGGCGACGGCCAGTTGCAGCGCTTGTCAGCGGGCGGAGTCCGGGCAATCGGCGCATGAACGACGAAGACGATTGGCCGCGAAATTATTTCAACTACTTCACCGAAATTGAAGAGCACTTTCAGCGCGCCAGGGGCACCGTCCTCTTTATGCTGTCGCCGCTGGATTGGGCGCTGATTGAAAACTGGAAGAACGCCGGAGTCCCGCTGGAAGCGGTGCTGAAAGGCATTGACGCGGCGTTTGAAAAATGGCGCAGCCGGAAGGTGAAGCGACGCTTGGTGAATTCGCTGGCGTATTGCGCGCAGGCTGTTTTGGAAGCGGCGCAGCGTACCAGTTCTCGCGCGACAGTGGCCGCGTCCGACGCGCCATTTGCCGACGAAGAATTGCGCGGTTATTTGAATAAAGCGGCGGCTGCTTACTTAGCTCATCACGCGGTCGCGGAGATTGGCGCGTCCCTGCAGGCGATTGCCGAGGACTTGGCCGAGCAGTCGAAAAATCTGGAAGATCTGGAACGGCGGCTCACGACGCTGGAAGAGAAAGCGGTGGCGACGATTCGCTCTGGCCAGACCGATGAGGATTTGTACGCGATTCGCTGCGCGCTGGATCAGGAATTGAAGCCCTATCGCGGCAAGATGACGGCGGACCAGATTTCGATGCTGGAGCGGCGGTATTTGGACACGGCGCTGCTGGAGAAGGCGAAGCTGCCGCGGCTGAGCTTGTTTTATTTGCACTGACGCCTAGCATGGGACGATGGTAGGTGGAGGGCTTTATGGCTGTGCAAGATGAAATCGATTGGTCGGAGTACCCGCTTGTCCAGGTTAAGCCGGGAGTGCTTAACGGCGCACCTGTGCTGCTAGGCACACGGATGCCGGTAAACGCGATTGTGGATAACTTCGCCTACGGTGTCGGTATTTCTGAGATCGCCGAACAGTTTGAGCTGCCGCCTGATTGCATCACGGCGATTGTTGCTTACGCTCAGAGCCATGGCGTTGCGCATCCTGTTTGACAAGAATGTCCCTGTAGGAGTGCGTCGTTTTCTATCGGGGCATGTGGTGCGCACATTCGTTGAAATGCAGTGGCACCCTCAGCTAGAAAACGGCGAGCTTCTTAAGGCCCGCCGAAGCCGCCGGATTCGACCTCATGGTTACGTGCGATCAAAACATCAAGTATCAGCAAAACCTGATTGGGAGAAAATTGGCCTTGCTTGTGCTCGGCTCCAACATCTGGCCAGTTGTGCGCGTTCACGGCGCGGTTATCTCAGCCAGCGCAGGCTCCGCGACGCCAGGAAGCTATGAATTCATCGAAATGCCGCTGCCTCCTAAGAGCCTTAGAAGACCTCTATAATCAGCGTTGTATGAAAAGAGTCCTCGCCTTTCTTCTGTTCCTGTTCCCCGCCGCTGCCTTCGCGCAAACCGAACACCTGGGAGCAGTCGCGTTCTCCACCTCCTGCGCCGCTTCGCAAACCGCCGCCCTCAATCGCGGCATCGCGCTGCTGCATGATTTCTGGTACGAAGAGGCGCTGTCCCAGTTTGATCAAATTGCCAAGGCTGATCCGGCTTGTTCCATTGCCTATTGGGGCAAGGCGATGAGCGAGTTTCATCAAATTTGGAATCGCCCGGATGAAGCGACATCGGCGCGAGCGTGGAGTTACCTCAAAAGCGCGCCACAAGCGAAAACCGCCCGTGAAGGCGAATATATCTCGGCGCTCAGCGAGTTTTTCCGCCCCAGCCAGCAGGACTTTCAGGTCCGCATTCAGGCTTATTCGTCAGCGATGGCGAAGCTTTACGCGCACTATCCCGACGACGTGGATGCGGGCGCTTTTGATGCGCTGGCGCTGCTGGCGGCCGCTTCTCCGACAGACACGACATTGAAGAACAATCGGGATGCGCTGGCCATTCTCAATCCGCTGTTTGCGAAGAATCCCGATCATCCCGGCCTGGTTCATTACATCATTCATGCGTGCGACACGCCGTCGCTGGCGCCGCAGGGGTTGAAGGCTGCGGAGCATTATGGCGAGATTGCCTCGTCGGCGCCGCATGCGGTTCATATGCCCGGCCATATTTTTGCGCGGCTCGGAATGTGGCAGGAAGATATTGATTCCAATGTTCTGTCGGTCAAGGCTTCGGAAGCGGCGGAAGCGCACCATCAAAGCGGCGCGTTTGACCAGTTTCATGCCGATGATTTTTTGCTCTACGCTTATCTGCAAAGCGGCCAGGACGCCAACGCCAAAAGCGTGGTGGAGAAGACTGCGGCTCTGATGAATCGCTTTCAAGCCATGCCGCATTTGGCCACGCACGGCATGGATTCCATGTTCGGCGAATACCGCGCTGAATTTCCCACTATCTACAGCCTTGAAATGCGCGACTGGAAATCAGCATCCGCCCTGCATCCGGTGGCCGGTGCTCTGCCCCAGGCCCAGACGCTGACGTATTGGGCGCGCGCCATCGCCGCCGGTCATCTGCATCAGCCGCAACTGGCGCGCGAAAGCCTCGCCAAATTCGAATCGCTCATGGATGAAGTTCGCAAAGGCAAACACGCTTACATGGCCGATTCCACCTTCGCCCAAATTGAGCATGGCGAAATGCTTGCCTGGAAGTCGTTCGCCGAAGGCAAGGAGGAGGAAGCGCTGAAGCAGATGCGCGCCGCCGCGGATTTGCAGGACAAAGTGGGCCAGGGCGAGGTGGACATTCCAGCCCGCGAAATGCTGGCCGATATGCTCTTGGAATTCCGCCATCCGCGGCAGGCGCTGGCCGAATATGCCGTGGCCCTGCGGATGAGCCCCAACCGTTTGAATGGCCTGTATCATGCCGGGCTGGCGGCTGAACAAGCGGGCGATAAGGCGCAAGCCGCGCATTACTATGCTGCGCTGATGAAAGCCACGCACAACGGTTCGGCGTCCGCGCGTACGGAGTTTGCGCACGTGAAGGAATTTGTTTCCACAGGGCAGGTTGCAAGTAGTTTTGCTCATTGATATAGTGCTTTACACATATGTCAACCCAAGCTGCTCCTCAAGCTTTGCCGCAAGCCGACTCGCCCAAGCCGCTCAGTGAAATTGGCCGGATTGCCGGCGTCTTCGCCAGCCCCAAACCGGCCTTTGCCGACATTGCGGCCCGGCCGCACTTTTATGTCCCAATCATTCTGGTTTGCATCGCCAGCTTGTGCCTGATTTTTCTTTTCTCGCAGCACGTTGGCTTCGACCGGCTAATCCAGCAGTCGCTGGATCAGAATCCGCGCACCCAAAACATGCCCCCTGAACAACGGGAGCGGGCGATGCAGATGGGCATGTCGATAGGCCGCACCATGGCCTACGTGACGGCGGTGGCCGCGCCGCCGATTTCGGTTCTGGTGATTGCGGCGGTGCTGCTGTTTATCGCCAATTCCATGCTTGGCTCTGAGTTGCGCTATGGGCAGATGGCCGCCATCACGGCTTATGCCATGCTGACCAGTCTGGTGTCGGTGGCGCTGTCGATTGTCGTTATGTTTGTGCGCAGTCCGGAGGATTTTGACTTGCGCAATCCGCTGGCGTTCAATGTTGGGGCGTTCCTGAACGCCGACACCACGCCGAAATGGCTGCTGTCGCTTGCCACTTCCATCGATCTTTTTTCCTTCTGGACAATGGCGCTGATCGCCATCGGCATTGTGGTCGCCTCGCGCAAAGTTTCGTTCAGCAAGGCGCTGGTGGCGGTCATCATTCCGTGGGCGATTTACGTCGTTTTGAAATCGGCGGGCGCTGGGATTTTCGGATAAGGCGCATGCAGCACCTCCAGCACGCGCTGGTAAACCAGGTTGCGAACCTTTGAGCGCGCGGCCGCGCGCGTGACATAGCGGACCACAATATCGATGCCGCTGGCAGCCGGACGCATATTCACGGAAGCGTCCGCGCTCACGCGGTTCAGGCCGTTGGCCCGGCCCGTGGCGCTCCATTCTTCCTGCGCCAGTTGCGATTCGGCTTGCGTTTCTTCCAGCACGGCTTTGTGAATCAGCTCAATGGTTCCGTAGGCTTCATCGGCCGGGACATTCACGCTGATTTCGTCCCACAGCCACTGGCCGCTGGTGGTGAAGTTGAAATACTGGCCCTTGATGGCGTAGCTGTTGGGGAAGGTGACGCGGCGTCCGGTGGGATGGCCATGGTCGGTCCAGTTGCCGGTTTCCAGAAGCTCGGTTCGAAAAATTCCAATGGTGCCAACCTCGCCGGTGATGCCGTCAATTTCCACCCAGTCGCGCTCGCGGATGCCATGCCTGCCCATCAGCACGAACCAGCCGCAGAAGGAAATGATGAAGTCCTGGAGCACGACCGTGAGCCCGGCGGTGGTCAAGCCCAGAATGGTGGAGAGCTGTTCGGGCGGGCCGAAAATCACCAGAAAGACCATCACAGCCGCCACAACCTGAATGGCGAGCTGAAAGAGGAGCCGGACGGTGTCTTGCCGCAGCGCAAGGCGGGTTCGGACCAGCGTCTCCAGGGCCAGCGCGCTTAGCAAGATGAGGGCGAGAAGCGCGAGTGATTCCATCAGCAGGTGAAAGACGATGCCATGCTGCACCTGAACCTGCAAAGCCCATTTGCGGTAGACGTCAGCCAGCGCCTTTTCATTCTCAATGCGGTCGGTGGAAAGCATTACCAACTGTTTGTGGATGGAGGCTTTCTTGAGGGCATTCGTGCGGCTGAGGCGGTCGGTCGCGGTAGCAGGCTTGGGCGGCTGGCTTTGCGGCTTCTGGAGTTGTGACATCCGTGCGGAGGTTTGTTCGGCTGCCTGCTGCAGGGCGACATAACGCGTGCGCTGGTCGAAGTAAGCGCTGAGGCGTTTGGCGACGGTGCCGTAATGCTGGCTGGTGGCGCCGGCGCTAAGGCTTTTGGCTGCGGCGTCGGCGTTGTATTTTTTGACGGCAGCTTCATGCGCGGCCAGATCCTGTTCCAGTTGCGGGCGCTGGTCGCCCAGGTTGCGTTCCAGCGCCTGCTGGGCATCTTTGAGATCGTCGGTGTCCAGGTCGAGCTGGGCGTTGAGAAGGTCCAGATCGTCGTTGGGCTGGGGGGATTTGATGAGTTCCTGATCCTGGTTGACGGTCTGCTGGCGCTGATCCACAATCTGGGCCAGGCGCAGGGCTTCCGGCTGGCGCTGGCGCTTTTGCACTTCCAACTGGGCCTGGTCGAGCGCCGCCTGAAACGCCTGATGCACTTCATGGTCGGCCAGCGTTAGGGCGGCATGCGCATACTGCTGCTCTTCGGCGGTGACAGCCAGCGACGCCAGATCCACGGCGGTTTGCCAGGGTTCCACCAGTGCGCTTTGCGTGACGAATGCCCCTGGGCGCACATGGGACATGACGTCGCGCGTGATCCAGGCCAGAATCAGGCAGGTGAGCAGAATCAGGCCCAGAAGGGCAAAGGAGGCGCGCCGCAGCATCCCGTTATTTATAACAAGTGATGCGTTCGATGGAGCGTGTTTTTCCGGTGGATTCATCGGCGTTGACAATGACGCCATGCAGTTCCAGGCCGTCCTTCGCCGCTTCCATCTTGGCGGTGACGCCGGTGAGAAAGCGCTTGACGATGCTTTCCTTTTCCACGCCGATGACGGAGTTGTAGGGCCCTGTCATTCCGGCGTCCGTTTGATAGCCGAGGCCGCCCGCCAGCACGCGCGTGTCGGCGGTGGGAATGTGGGTGTGGGTGCCCACCATGGCGGTGGCGCGGCCGTCCAGATGCCAGCCCATGGCCATTTTTTCGCTCGTCAGTTCGGCGTGAAAATCGACGAAGCGGATGCGAATGGCCGGGTCCAGCGCATTCATGATTTCGTCGGCTTTGCGAAACGGGCAATCGATATTCGCCATCTGGGCGCGGCCTTGCAGGTTGATGACGGCGTAGGGGATGCCGCTGCGCGTGGCGCCCTTGTAAATGCCGCTGCCAGCCACGCCCGCGGGATAATTGGCGGGGCGCAGCAGGCGCGGCTGGCTGGCCATATAATCGATAATTTCGCGCTTGTCGAAGCTGTGGTTCCCTCCGGTGAGCACGTCGATTTGGAGTGCGAACAGTTCCTCGGCGATTTGCGGGGTGACGCCGAAACCGCCGGCACTGTTTTCGGAGTTGGCGATGGCCAGATCAATTTGCCGGTCGTGGAGAATGCTGCTGATATTTTCCGCGACCATGCTGCGGCCAGCGGCGGCGAAGATATCGCCGATAAAGAGAATATTCATTTACTGACAGGGGAGGGAAATGAGCGTTGCCAGCGAGAGCATCCAGTCAAAACCTCCGTCATTGACCCCTAAGAGACCAGGGGGGAACCCGCCGAGCACCTTTAGGCTTCTCCGTGGCGCTTTGAGACGCCGGAGCTTGCACACGGGCACTTAATTCGAGCAAGATTCCATGACATTGACTATCGGATCAATTTATAGGAGGCCTTGGACGGGAAGCCCTCGCGGGGAACGCTCAAGGAAAAGGATAGCAGGAAACGGGTGGGCGGCG
>Ga0209208_10001094_pt1 | contig 37728 bp, 33 predicted proteins | sample S1TSphfallax_3_FD_187694 | JGI IMG/M metagenome (GOLD analysis project Ga0209208, IMG submission 187694) | Host-associated microbial communities from peat moss isolated from Minnesota, USA - S1T2_Fd - Sphagnum fallax MG (SPAdes) (version 2) | ecosystem: Host-associated > Plants > Peat moss >...
TTGCTAATCTTTGTATTTTCCCTTTGCAAATGGGTCTCATCCACATGATATTTGTTTGGCCAGATTTGTGTTCATCACTTTTGTTGATTGAGGGTCACAAATGAAAGACATAGTTGCATATCCTTGATTTCATCTCCATTTAAATGACCATAATCTAATTTGATGATGAATAGTCCTTCAACTTGTTTGTCATCATGCCATCAAATTTGCCCAAGTTACATGCAAGAGTTTTTCCCCCTTTTCCCAAATCTTCTCCAATATTGTTTAAATTTGTAATAACTAGGAACCTCGGACCATGTGAACAAAAGGTTTGAGGATGCACCTTCTTTACACGACATGGTCAAAAATATGAACAAACCTAATAAGACTAGTATCGCAAGCTTTTGATGTTTACAAGTTAAAAAGTAATGTGCAAAGTGGGAGCATTTTTGACACCAATGTACATTTACAACCCTTTCCTTTTTGTTCAACTTTTTCATATGTGTCCTATTCCATATGAAATATAATGTTGTGGAGCAAATAATGATTGCTATTAAAAAATTCCCATGACATTGGCCCATTGCACCATAAAGAACATTTGTTCATTGGGTCCTAAAAATTTGAAGAGAGTCTTATCAGTTTTCTCACATTTGAGTACAAGATTGAATGTTAGTTCAATGCATTGCAGGTAACAAATGAACAATCTCTTATGGGTGGGCTAAAAGTTCACAAATGAAAAAGTTTATCACATAATTGATCCCAAGGTCTTATACACATGCCTTACTAGATGATTATGTCCATAAAAAGAGTTTTTAAAGATCATAAACTAATGTCTTGACAATGCTAACACATACATTGCTCCCAATAATGTGTTTTTTGCAATGTATCAATATTAGAATTGTAATTTAACATATAAACACTTTAGCTATATATTGCAATTGGGGTTATCATGCTTATTGTTTTCCTTTGATCAAGGACTGGACACTCAACATTTCCAATCACATTCTAAATGTTCCTCCAATCCAGAATGGAATTGAGTGATAATGTTCCATGCTTCTACTCATTTGAGTAACAAACAATTTTGTTTCTTTCTACTATGGGAAAAAACCAAAACCCAAAGGGCATGAAGAGATAGGATGCCACCTTATCATGACACCTACTCATTTTCTTGTATGATAAGATGTGTGTTTGGACTTGACTATACTAGTGTCATCAATATTTTATGCCATTATGTTTTACCGTGTAACCAACTCATACTACAAGTGGGAAGATTTGCATGTTGCAGTATCCTACAATCATACAGACTAATCATATTGCAAACAATTCTTAGTGATTGTATTGCAACTCTAATTCTTAGTGATTGTATTGCAAGTGTGATTTGGAATCAAAACCCATCACAATTAGTTCATGTCAAATTGGTCAACAAGGTGTGAGCAGCACAAGATGAGAAGCACCCAAGGAATTGCTCCAAAAGGAATTCATACAACTAACTGTGTGTTATACAACTGCAAGTGGCTAGTTTTTCCAAACCCGTAAACCAGATAATGTCAAGATAATGCACATAACTTTAGGAGAAAGGCACCTGAGATGCTTCATGTATTGTTGCTGCACCAAGTGTAGTTATTTCCATTGCAAACATGCAATCATTCCTTGCTTAAAAAAACTGACGACTTCTTCATCATCAAAAAACATCACCCAAAATGTGATGGCCCCAAAACTTTCTAGTGATCAACTGATACATAACAAAGCCTTATTCATCGTGCTTTCCACCTAAACCGAATAGAGAATCTAAATTGTTGGGACATTGCAAGAATCCAACTCTCGACCCTCTTGCACCCTCAGAAAGAATCATACCTTTAGACCAAATGCCCACACATGTTCCACAGTTTGCAGAAAAATTGTATCTAGATTGAGACCTCTGGTGCTTCTGTTTCACATTTCAGAGAATGGCGTTGGAAACAAATGACTGAGGGATTTGTTGTGAGTTTTACAAAGAGTGACTAAAATGCGTGTATTGCTGCAATGTATTTGATTCTGAAGTTTCTGCAGCTACTGAGAGTTCCAGCACTGCTATTCATTGTTTTTCACAGGAATGAATTTTTTTATGTAGCCTAAGTGGCAATCATTCATAGGAAGATGTAGAAAAAAATGGCAATCGTCCCTAGGAAGATTTAGCCAAATCTGGCTATAAACCAGATATGAAGTACAAAATTTTAATCAACATTTTATATTTACTGCTACACACGGAAAACCAAATATAAAAATCTGACAACTTTTTACCTCTTTTTCTGGCTTCTGAAGATTTAAAAAATTTTAATTTAGTTTTTTGGCGAAGTTTTGCCTTAAAACAAAAGGCTGCTGCTATCATTGTTGTTGCTTTATTCACACTGACAAGATAGGAAAATGCAAAGAGGTCTGGTACATAGGGTGCAACCTGGGTATAAAAAACTGGTTCAGAAAATTGGATTTGAATCCAGATCTTGAATCACCTGTTTTGAAAACCCAGAATTTGAACTCAGGTTATTATCCTTGTAAAACAGTTTTAAGTTCTTTAAAAGTATAAACACCAATGCCTTTTAAAAAATTGTAACAAAGCCCAAGTTCAAGTTTTCTGTTTACCCCCACAACATTTTGATGTCCATCACCAATTAGAATCACAACCCCTGGGAAGCAAAGAGGAAATTGGAATCCTAAGGTTGAGAGTTATAGCAATCAGAGTTTGATCTATAGACCCGTATTGATTAACCCACAAACCACATGGTTTGTTTTCAATACAGCCATCCTACAACATATCAAAAGGATAACAGAACTTGCATACATGTGTACATAAATACATACATACATACATATATATAGTAAGTGCTCAATTACAATGACAAAAAGGTCGTAAGACCACACATCCCAACTCTGTAATCACATTTCTCTCCATCAAAGGTAAAAATGGAAGTGATGGCTCGACAAGAATCATCAAAGTTTCAAAGTCTGTTTCCTTGAAATCTAATGTAAGGTACCATGTCACTATTACCAAGATTGCCAAAAATCAGTTGAAATGTGGAAATGTTTGCACACTCTTTGCTGGATGGAGAGTCTCAGGGAAACAAGACTCAGTGCAGCAAACTCTTGCTTAGACAGAATATAGTAAAAACTACTAACCCCAAGTGACCCACTTGCTATCAATGAACTCATATGACCAGCAATCCATACAAAAGACATCCTGTCATTGATCCAGACATAGTCATCCTGTCATCCATGTCCAACTGATGAACACTTTGATCCAGGCTATGTCTGGTTGGGCAGGCAGGCTTACCTATTCCCATCAGAGGAAAAAAAGAATCCCCCTGTACAGAATCCATATGAGAAAAATCAGCCTCCATAGTCCCCATTTTGAAAGGCCTCTTCTGAATAGTAAGATGCAACAACTGCATGTCCTCCAAACATCCGACCATGAAGAGACGACTTAGCTTTCATAGAGCCAGATGTGTCAGAGTACTCAACAAATACCTGCCATGTTCAAGCAAGCTGGTTAACCAGTGCTCCAAAAAGTAGAAAGACAGATTCAGCCTACAATGGTAATTCCACTTATTGTAAATTTTGACACTAACTCTACCCTCATCATGCAATAATGTCACATGGACATTGAGTTTGGCTCACGTTTGAGGGTGGAGACCTGCTCAGGATCAAAACCATACTCTAACCTGGGGTTTTACAGTCCCACTGGTCTATGAAGCTTAGCTGAATGTTTTAGGGGGCTGAAGGCCTGATAAGACTTGATGTGATGGATCACCAAGCCATGTGCTGATCCAGCAAAGAATTTGAGAGACCAGATTCCTGAACACATGACTCAAATTTGAGTTCTGTAGGGACTACAGAATAAAAGTCTGCTCTCCAGACTGTTTTTGTAATAATACTAGATCCTTTGGATGTTCCTATGCTGAACAAAACAGCATTCACATGCAAGCTCCTAGGCAATTACATGACACACTCTTCGTCCATGGGTTTCATTGATAAAAGAGAGTTCACTCCAGACGTAGGAAGTACTAACTCATAGGTGATTGAATACATTCTTGCTGCTGAAAGGGAAGGTCCTCTGTTTGAAAGAATATCGGACTATTCAGGAGAAGAAATCCAAGGCAGCTGAATTGCCTCTTATGCGCATATTGCACAACTGTGTAGCATCTTTGCAGCATTCATGTTCATGGAAGAGAAAAGGGAGGTGAAAATGTAAGTGATGGACCTTGCCAATGCCAGGAACTTCATCACCAGTGGGTCCTGGTCTGGGAATAACAAGTTCCACAAGATTCCCTACATATGACAACAAGTTCATTAGGACCTCAGCCTTACAATGAGGCATCTTAGCATATTGTACTGACAAAGAAAGACCTCAGGTCAGACCATTGCAAATCTGATCCTCATAATCCATTACTTGTCAAAAGCCAGAATGTGTTCTACACAATTCCATGGGTAGACTGCCCCTGCCTTATTCTGCAACATCATGCAGGGCATATCTGCATGGTGCATCCGAGCCCAATCCTCAATGATGTGACTTGTCAGGGGTATACTTATGCACACTGGTCAAAGTTATGTGTATCTTTTAGGTACAAAAGAACTTACCAAACTTGCCACATTCCTCCCTCATGTCTTCTAGAATCTCCTTGTACTCTTCATCATCCTTCAGCTCATCTGCTGATACCACCTATCAAATTACCCGCCCAGATCAATTTCATTAGGTCCAGGGAAAACATGTATTCCTCAACTTGGAAAGCAAGTCACATATGTTCTATGTAAGACACCTTGGACAATTTCTTGCAGACTTACTTGAGTCAAGGCAATGACTTTTGTAGGTGTCTCAAGTGGATTGGAAAGGTCATTGCCCATGCCTGGTGTCATGCTAGCCATCAACCCCGGTGGAATCCCAGACATCATACCGAATCCACCAAGAGCCACTGCATTGGCCCCACTGGCTTGCAAAACCAGTTTCTGTGTTCCACATTCATTTCTGTTAACTCAATAGCCTTTAATAGAACAGGAATGTCTCAAAAACAAACACATCCATCCAGCAGACACTTCAAGAATTAATTTGGTCAGAAGCACTATAGATTGACTGCAGGAGAGTAAGTCACAGATCACCTGGATTGCCAAATGGTGCTGTGCCTGTGCAAATACATTCGCTTGATCTGGCTTTGGCTGCCCACTGCAATCCATCACAACTGTTAAGGACCCATTATTGGACCAGCACAAAACCTGATTGGATGATATTGCTCTTCAATCCTCTATATGCATGTCCAACCCTCTCACTAAATTCTTACAAAACAATGTAGTAGGAAAGGAGACTGCAGCCATCCTTCCTGACTATAGTGATAGACCATTTTGTCTTAAAAGTTGCACCTGTGTATGCAGGTGAGAGTAAGAGAGATCGTGCTGGTGAAAGAAATCAATTTTCTAGTTACACAACCAATCTCCATGAGTCCAACAGTCATTACAAAATCTGGTGGTAATGAACTGGATCATGGAGTATCCATATCATCATTTTGATCAGTGATGTGGATGGGAAAATGCTTGATTACTTACAAGCCCATGTAGCATTTGCCCATGGTAAATCATCTCTTACTTTGCCCTGAAGCGTTGCACAGGTAATATCCACAGAAGATAGTCCAGAAAAAAGGAGGCAGGAGATACACTGACACAAAACCAAAACACATACCTGGCAGATGCTCGACGGACGCTTAGGGTCTTATCTCCCATCTTCAAACCATTAAGAGCAGCTATAGCAACATCCGTAACAGCAGGGTCCTGCCAGGAAAAGAACTTCACTACTTGGAAACAGCATTACAAAGATGGCAGGTGTAATCAACATCCTCAAGAAAAAATTTCATGAAAAGAAGTGAACTTGGAGCATTACCTGATAAACACAAAAACCATAACCTTTGGAATTCCCTGTATCACGGTCTTTGACAAGATCAAAACCACGCAATGGCCTGAGTCAAATAAGAAAATGGAAAAAAGGTTGATGAGTAAGTCACCCTAACAAGGATTGCCTTATCAGATATTTGACAGTGTCTAAACTCATCCAATACAAGGCAGAAAGTGGTCAAGTGACTGAAGGAAGAATCAGCCTCGAACAAGAAGGATGGCATAGTTACCCAAATGATTCGAGCAACTCTTTAATTTGAACTTCTGTCAAATAGTATGGCAGACCTCCAACAAAGACACGATCAGGTCCATCAGTTCCCCCAGCTGCACTACTGCCAAGACAAGAAAATGCATTAAGAACATGCTGCCATTAAGATGATTTCTATCTGCAGGAGAATATCAACATGATTCCAGATAGAAACTTGACAAAAGCATGAAAGGTAACCAAAACAATGTTGCATCTGTTTTGTTAAAACCAAAACAAACATAAAAAGAATGAGTCCATAACCTTGTGAGTGTGACTCACAAAGTATGATGAGTCCATCACCTTCATCATGATGGCAGAGACTAGCTGCCATTACTCCCCACTGACTTCATTGGCTCCTGAAAGTGGCTATAGATAAGTATGTAATAATCTGCTCCAAAATTCTGGGAAATGATTATAAGGAAATCTGTCTCATGGGTTCTTGTCACAGTTCTAGAACAAACTGGAAGACTCAGTCATGATGTGGGCTAGAACTCAAGAGGCATAGCTAATTTCAATAGTATCCTCAGTCAAGCTGCAACAAGCTTCTGAGGGTGAACTTCAATTCAGTTTTATCTTGCCCTGTATAAGAATCTAAGTCTAAGGCATAGAGAGGCCTACATAGAGGATAGTGATTGGGCCATCCTGTATGATGAACATATTCTTTAAACACACCACTGCTGACTACCTGGATGCAGTACACCCAATTTAAATCACTGGAAAAAAATAGCAAGTGATTGCAGAGAGAAGCTCCACAAAGACATGCAAGGCAAGCAAACAAATGCTGTATCAGTTCTTGTGAATATGAAACAAACACAACAATGAGTGCAGTTGTCACCTTCTGAGTGTCACTCACAAAGTATCAGGGCCATCACCTTATGATGAATGGCAGTGACTACTTGACATTACTCTAAAATAGTGGAATTACCCTTTCATTTTAATTCCCAGCGTCAGACACTTGACACCTACTGTTGGTAGTAGCTTTCTATCACACAAGATACTTGCACCCCATAAAGAACCTCTAAACCTCAAATTACAGTAACAGGGATGCCAAACAGCATATGGAAACTCCAGCATACCCAGGAGTTAGACCAACAGCTGCAAGATTGAGATGGGGGCTGGGTTGACTTGGACCAAGAGTAGCAGCCATGGATGGATTGTAATCACTGGGCCTCCTCACCCTTACAGAGACCCCCTGGAGAAAAAACACAACAAAGAGACAAATCTCCTCAAAATCAACAAGTTGCAAAGAATGTGGGCAAACAACAGCATTGCAGCAAGAGAAGCCACAAACAATAGGAAAGGGGCATGCAGAAACTAAACAATGCAGTACAAAGTCGAAAGGGATCACACTCTCTTATGCTTCAACTATATATTGTTCAAATGAAAGGCACCCACAGTAAAATTTTGAGACAGACTCAGTCTTCATCTGTTTCATGAATTACCTCAAAGATGATGCCATCAAGGGCCATGGCATTGCTGGCTTCTTCAACAGTTCTCATCTCCACAAATGCAAACTTCTTTTCTTGATTGATGTACACATTCACAACAGCATCACCTGTGCTAGCAAGGATGTGATTTAGAACTCACCTAAGGAACAAAATCTACAACAGGGAAAAGCGTGTGCTAATCTGTCCTTCGCCACATATGATGCCAACAGAAGGCTGCATTGCCATAGCCCACGTTGACTCAATTGCTTCAGAAAAAAAATAGATCTTGTGTGCTAGACTGAATCAAATAAATTGCCTAAAGCAGGTCCCCAAATTGCAATGATCAGACTGCCAGTTTGTACAGAAAAGTAGTGAAGAAATCCATAAAAGAAAACCATACCTGGCCCAGCAGTATTTGCTCCAACAGCAGCCATCACCTGACTGAAATATGTGGCAATTGTCTGAAAATTAAGGTGTGTGAGTTTAGACATCAGGAATCACAATCACAATCCATGTCCACTATGCAGTTAGGCAAACAAGACAGTTGTAAACAGAGAGGTCACTCAAGGATGTCAAGCAGATCTGCCATGACATCAATATAAACAAAGTCACTTGGACTGACTCTTCCACTGCAACTGCATGAATTTAGGATATGCTAAGCCATGCATGTTTTAGTCAATAATCTTTGTTTATTTGACAAAGAATAAATGATACATACTGGATGATCAATCTCTCACTATTTGCCAAGAGAAGTGAATTGAAACACAGGTATCCTAGGCATCCTTAGATTGGAACCCTGAATGGTGTAATAATAGTAGCACCACCTGCAGATAATGTGTTTGACTGTCCTTAACAAAAAACAATAGAGGAAAACAGTGCAGGTTAAGAGATAAACTGAAGTATAGGGACCAGAGAAACCTCTGAACTCCTTAAGATTACACATGGAACCTTAATATCATGCCTCAAGAATTCAATGTGAGAATGAATTTTCACCTAGCTCTGTGACAACTTCGTTGCAGCATGGGAAATAATCAACAATCAAATTTCTTACTCTACTTCTTACTGCCCAAGAGATAGCACTCAGTTAATGGAAGATGACCCACTTGCTCATTTGCCACTGAAGGCAAGCCTCCAACATACACCCTCCGAGCATGCCTAGTAGCCTGCATGGTTCCACATCAGTGCATCAACATGTAGGGTCTTCAATATTGGCCAAAATGTGGAGGGATTCCCTGAGAAGAAAGAACACAATTATACAATATGAAAAATCCAAGAAAATAAGACAAAGGAAATTTGTGGGTGGGGAAATTAATCAACAATGGGTTTTTTGTAGTTCCCTATCATGATGACAGTCATCCTTGACAATCTACTTCTCATACATGGCCAATGCTATAAACCCCTATCTGTTACTTTCAATGAAAGTATTTGGGATCTGCTACTTGAGTACTACCTGTTGAGTCATTGCTAGTGCTGGGATTCCACCAAGGCCGCCAAACTGCACCATTAAATCCGAATTTCAGAAAACATTGCAGGGCAAAAAGGTCTGATCTCTGAGAGTCCCAACCAGATGATAGTTTTGAGATCATAATCAGTCATAGCCACATGTAAAAGCAACTATGGACCTGTGTGCCACTGAATGGGAACATCCCTGGAAAGACCCCTGGCATGGGTTGAGGCATCCCAGGAATTTGGCCTGCAGGCAGCAACACAGAGTTGGCATTGGCCACATTAGTTCAGGAACCAAAACTCAAGAGATAAGGAAAATATACACAAATACTGTAATTAGTCCAGTTTCTTATAATTGAAATCCACCAGAGCCTATCTACATGAACAAAAATCTATCCATTCTCTCATCTCCTTATGGCCCACTAAGCAATCATAACTTGCATATGGAGCTGAGTTCTAAGAGCAAGCTCCTTGCTGGATAATGTTGCCAACTAGTTGTCTCCTTTGTGTCCATATACTTTGTTTGTTGTTAATTAAGAAAGCCATAGATTAACATCAGATGGGCTTTCTAGGGTGGCTTGTCAGTGGAATGTTAGTCTCTTGCCCATGTGTACCTGCAAGTTGATTGCAACACCGTACAATCAATACTCATAGAACAAAGCTAGCTACCACTGGGAACCCTAATTATAGGTGTTCTAAGACTAGAGTTTGCCAATCCTGGATGATGATTGGGATGAAGGCATTGTGCTAGACCAAAAATGAGTCCATAACCCTATACCCTAGATCTTGATTCTGCTGCATTGAAGATGCACATCACTACCAAATACACAATAGTTAGTTCAGAATGGATGAAGATGGGCAAGGATCCACCAACACCAGGGTTGTTCATCACTTCTTTGTCCACCTGTCAATCCCTTGCAAGTACCCTGCGCGCATGGTGGATTCAGGGCACAGGCCTCGAATGATGCCTTTTCGCACCCATGAAGAACACAAAAACAACCACAAGCAACAAACAACAGGAAAACAACACGCACCACCAGCAAACATACTTCCTCAGTCCCAGTCCAAAGTAGGCATATTGACCCTAGCTAAACTGATAGTTCACAATTGAATCACAAGGATACTCTGGTGAGAAAGTAAATAAATGTGCAAATTATGTAGGGGCATAGACTTGTGTATGTAGGGATATCCAAAGCAAGGATACTGAGCTAAAATTCAGCTTTGCAATTCATACAGAACTGCAAGACAGAAATAATGTGAGATACTATTGGGGGTCAGAGATACACCTGCACTGTAATAATGTGAAACAGAAAGAATTGTGGATGTCAGAGGGGATGAAGATGTCTAATTTGAATTTCACTTGCTTGCCATGCAGTCTACGATAGCATTAAGTATATTCCAGCAACACAGGATTATCATTTCATTTTACTGCACCCAGTTCTCATTAATTATTATCAAGATATCTCAGGAATTCAAAAAAGCAGGCTAGATCTCTTGGTCACAGAGAACTTGTCATGAAGATTGTAGTTCCTTCAGAGATCTTTTTTTGAGAAAAACAATTGAGAAGATCAGAGATAGTACACACCAGTCACTGCACCAGGGACGACAACTGCACCTGGAGGTGCCATATCAAACCCACTCGTCCGTTTGCTGCAAGATGTTGATATAGATCTCAGTGTTCAAAGCTGAGCATAGGATCATGAAACATTTTCACTGACACCTCTATAAAGAAGATCAGACAGTGACATGGGAAAAAAAATTATTTCACCATCCTGCTTGACTGAGCAATCTAACAAAACAGCAGAAACAGAGGATCTTCTGTGGAATAGGACTTGAATTGTACTTTGCTAGACAGATAGCTAGCAGACCAATGGACAGGTGGACAGTGAAAGCAGCACACCTTCTCCGTTCAAGTGATTGTGATTCTGATGGGGACTGTGATCGAGAGCGATCACGGAATCGTCCAAGAGAGTTTGAATGGGATTGGTCCCTCCTATCTCGACCATGATCAGGATCCCGGCTCCACCTGCAACCAATGAAGAAACACTGTACATGAGCAACTGGAAAGGATCTTCGTTCCCCAATAACAAAGGAAATCCAACTGAGCTTGACAAGGAGTCCACCCAAACAGATGAGGGAGTTGATTGTATCTGTAAAACTGAACACAGAATAAATGGGCATAATTGTGCAGGAACTCTCATGATTATGAAGAATAAGAAATAAAGCCAAAAAAATATGAGAGTTGCTGGAATTCATCACCTCTCATGATCATAGCCTCGATGGCCTCCCCGGTCTCTGTCACCTCTGTCTCTATCTCGATCTCGATCATCCCTTGGACGATGGTCCCTGTCCCTGTCCCTGTCACCTCTATCTTTGTCTCGAGTCTTTTCTCTCTCTCTCTTTGGTTCATGAGAGGAATGCTGCACACACCAAACCCACCAAAACCAAATGAACAAATGAAGGAGCACCTAACAAACTCTCATACTTCCTACATTGTCTAGCAAAACCAGAACCACAGTATTCTTGAATTCTTGTCTTCATCACAGACCAGGATAGGCAGGAGATGGAATTGAACCTCATGCTTACAACTAGCTCAGCATCTTGGAAAAAGCCATCAAGCTGATTAGGCAGTGCACAATTTACACTGAAGCATGATCTCAAAAGAAGGGAGACTAGAGATTGAAAGAGTCAGAGAGACATAGCTAATCTGCTTGAGGGAAGGGACCAATAGAAAAACACTAAGTCCACTCTACTAAAGCACCAGACTTGGAGTACGATCAGGTGATGGAGACATCTACACAGGAATCTTTATAAAGTTGTTGATGTGGGAGGATAAAGTATCTCTGTATCAACTTTTCTTGACATCTCTGATCTCTAACTAATGATCTTTCCAACTACCTATGTACATGAAGGGATAGCAATGGCAACAAGTGAATGTGTCACAATGCAGAACTGGCCACACAATTGTTCTTGAAAGAAAAAGACAGTACAACCTTTTGTGTAACTCGACACAATCATCTAATAACTTGCACACACGAATTTCAAGAGAAGATTCAATACAACATTATGAGTATGTAAAAACCCTGGCCGTCCACACATAAATCGATGCTGCTATCCATTAAATCTTACGAAGACTCAAGACTATGCACTATCTTCACAGAGAGTTAGAATGGGGAAAAGAAAACCCATCTCACAAAACTAACACTGGAATTGAATAACATCACTTCTCCTTTGTATTCAGGGTGCAGAGTGTGGAGCAACAAAAGAAGGAGACCTAACAAAAAGCTTAAAAGCCAGATGTCAGTTCATCATACTGCCTGATTGAAGGAGAGAATGGTAAAGCACTGGATGCAGCAAATTTGCTATGAATCGACAGAAAGAACCCCCAACAAATCATTGCCAAGATTGTTGAGCTGTTGGTGTATATGAAGATCAAGAAGGAGAAACCAATAAGACATGCAGCCAGGAGTTTGGACTTCCATATGAGGACTTCAGTCAAACATGGTCAAACAATGAGTGCAAAGGTTCCTCTTTTTGCACTTTTCATATGTCCTGGAAGTGTGGGCACAACCTTAATTCTCAATAGGTCATGAAATCTTGAAGCAGAGTGCATTGATGATAATGATTACATGCACAGCCACAGCTTACTCGGTATCATGATAAATGTCAGCTAGAGATACAACAAGGACAAAATGACCTATCTGACTTGACTGAGTAAACTCACAGACATGACAATGACTACATGCACCTTAGGCCAAGGAAAGCAGCTGTGTACCTAAGGCAGTAAGGGAGCGAGGAGGGGGAGGGAGGGGGGACACAGGCAGGGGAAAAGACAGACACAAAAACTATGGCAGCACAATAGGAGTCTTGCACAGGATCCAATAAAATAAATGAACAGAACAAGAAGAAGAAGCAGAATGCCGAGAATCTGGCAGCGACCAACAAAAGGCAGATCCAACAGAGATTTTTTTCCAAGGGCAACAAACGTGCCAATTCCACTGGAAACGCTCTAACACTTCCTAATAGTACCGACACACTTCAGTGCACAGCGGCGCTGCTGCACAAATGAACAGAAGAAGAAGAAGAAGAAGAGCGGGAAAAACTACACACCTCGCGTTTTCTGTCTCCATTTGCAGCACGATCTGCATAGCTATCGACGCCGGACTGCTGCGCATCAAAATAGTCTCCTCCACGGCGAGCAGCAGGGAGAGGAGGGGGAGGAGGAGGCGAGTCTCCGTACTCGGGGCCCCCTTGGTCAGCCATGTCTACCACAAAGTTAATGGTTCCAAAAGAGAACTTCAAGTTCGATTTTGAGCCTCAAAAGTTGCAAGAACAACAGCGTGTTCTTCTTTGCTGCCTCTCTCTCTCTCTCTCTCTCTCTCACACACACACGATTCTTGCGTGCGATTCTCGATGCTCAGCAGCACCAGCAACAACTCCACCAACAAAACACTTCAACGCCACCACCACCATCACGCACAAAAGACGACCCCACGCACAAACCCTGTCCTTAACCCTGGTTACAAACTCCGGTTACAAATGAAGCTGCCATTAACCCTGGTTAGAAAGGGAACCTGCCATTCATTAACTAGGTTAGAAATGGAACCTGCCATTAACCCAGGGTTAGGTACACGGTTAAGACTAGTGTTTGGCCGGTTATTGAATTTATTTTATTTTTTTTGTCATACCCATTTAGTTAGGTTTTGTTTAAAATTCAATTTGGATGCTGCTTAGGTTATCAATATTTTTGGGGGCTAATAATCTTCGGTTATGCATAAGGGTAGGTTATCAAATGATCAATTGATAACCATCAATTATTTTGTCAAATATAATTATAGTCAAATATGTGGTTTTTTTTAAAAAATTATTATTGAAATTGGTTTATGTGAATTAAACATATAAGGTCCATTAATTGTTGTCACTACAACAATTTTGGATGCAAACCATATGACATTTTTGTTGAATGGAGTAGAATAATTTTATTTTATTGTAATCTCTTTGTTTTTTCGTGTCTCAATTTCATATAAGAATGAATCAATGTTTCGCTTTTCAAGAATATTTGAATTTTTTTTAAAAATTAGATGCAAATAATAAAAAATTATTACATGTTACACGTTGCATCATTGTTATCGTTTGGCAAAATTTTATTTATTTTAACATGAAATGTCATTTACATAGGAACAACAAGTGTTGTTAATTAGATTTCATGTGGATATGTTGACATGGTTCAAAAGATCTTTAACAAAAGAGCAAATGTTAATGCAAAAAGTGAGAATAAACAGATGCATCTTTTTTATTTCATCTTATTTTAAATAATTTATTCAAAGATCTTCAAGATCCATGCAATTTAATATAGAAAAATAATAATAAATTATGATTCCAAAATAAACTTGCAAATTAATAATATTATTCAATAATATTATTTTTGAAATTCATATCTAACATTTTGTTGTCTCTTAAAATCAATCCTTAACAAAATTGAACAAGGATTTACGAGGGTTTACAAAACATTATACATGCAAAATGTCATTTAATTATTGGTAGTAAAAAATACACAAATAATATGAATAAATTCATTAAAATAACTTGTGCATGTCTGGTGACAAAATCAATGGTTATTAACAATTTAAACAAGGATAATGGCATGTTTGGCAATGAGAAAATTTTCAAATGCAACAATTCAGTTTGCATTAACTTTATGGAAACCTAAAGTTTTCATTAGGTGTCTTATGACTTAGTTAATTTCAATAATGTTGGGTGTAGCAAATGACACATTTAATGTAGGACAAATAAAAATTTATATTCTTCCAATATAGTTTATATTTTGTGAGGATTATTTTTAAAAAATTAATGTTATGTAGTATTATTTTTAAAATAATGGTAAATTTCACTATTTATATTGATAGATCCATGGATATGTTTATAGTATACATTGGTATAATAAAACTAGTGTTTTTTTGACTTCACTAACTTCAAGGTTTCATTAGTCACTAAAATAATCAATTTTAATGGAATTAAAAATATGGCCCATCTAGTTATGTTTTTCATTTTCCATGTGAATGTGAATATTTATCAAAATTACAATTTCTCACACATTTATTGCATCCTTGTTGAAAAAACTCATTTTTTGAAATGAAAATTTTCAAATTAATCATATAGTGTCCAAACATGGTTCAAATCATGTGAAATGACATGGATCAATATACTTTCAACTTTCATAAAGATTAAAATTCATTTAAACTATTTTTGGAATATATTTGTGTTTTTGAATACATAAGTACACTACATTTGTTTTCACAAATATATTCCAATCTCCCCTTTTATAAATTGAAATGATATATTTTTAAAAATAATATCTGGCCTAAGTTATATTCTAACATAATATGCAAAACATTGTGAAATTTTTTCAAAAGTTTGAAGTGGGATACACTCAAACATGCACATCCCTAGAAAGTGTTACAATGTGACACCCCAAAGGGGGTCATTGTAGTATGCTTTCACTTACTTGTATTAAGAGATAGACTAGAATATTAACTTAGTATAAGGTCTTGCCAATACCCAAACTCATAACATATCAACTCACTTGGTCTTTGCATATGTTATACCCTAATTCATAACATACCAAATTGGTTTTCACATCCAATATATTGCATTTAATATTTAGACTTCATGTTTCTTGTAATGTTACATTTGGGTCTTGGGTATTGTCATTGACACTAGGAACATTCATTTGTAGTGCACACATGGGTGATAGGTATGGATATGTAGCTTTAAAGGTAATGAGTAAGTAGGAAGGGAGAGGTGGTTGTAAAGTGCAAAATGTTGTATTCGAGTAATGAAGAAGGAGATTGGAGCTTCAAAGTGAAAATCTTTTGGGAGGTAGTATGTTGTATGTTTTTTGATATCAACATGAAATGATGTTCAAGTGCTCACATAAAGCTATAAGCTTCCTCACATTAACTTTTCTTATTGGAATGTTGATTGCATCATTTAATGTTTACAAATTGTTAAAGTTAAAATTATTTATGTAACATGAATAGACATAGAGTGACAAAAACTTTGATTGGTTGTGCACAATCATGTTTATTTGTGTAATTTTTATAGTGTGCACATGGTGGTTAATGTCAATAGTTTGGTTCAACATCATTGATCTCGTGGTCATTGCCTTTTTGTTTTGTGAATTTATCTATTGACAATTTACAATTATGACAAGTTTAACATCAAACTATTCTAGATTTATGGTTTTGGTTGACAATCAACATTCAACAAAAGAAAACATGTTTGAAAGTTAGTGGCATCATTGCATGTTGCATGCATGGAAGTTGCAAAACAAGGAGTTTGATGGTGTTTGGGATTTTTTTAAATTTGTAAATCAACTAAAGATTTCGGTTACAGTTTGTGGGTGCTTGAACCTTGAACCTTCTTTTGCTTTCCTATTTGCATGAATTGTGTTTCATATGGTTTTTCCAAGCAACATAGTCAAAGGTTTGTAGTTTTAGGGTTTAAGATTTAAAGGTCATGGAAGGGATCAATGTCCTTGATTATGAATCATGTTTAAGGGATGAAGGTGGGGGGATAGGTGATACTTTTGAATTGTAGCAAGAGTAAGAGACAACAACTTGAGAAACATAAATGTTTGACACCATTGGAAGCATGGAAAAAGTTTGGTTATTAAGGCACAAGTCAATTAAGTAATGTTATTATTTGTATTGAAGATCAACTAGAGGTATTGGGTGTTTTTCTATAAACAAAATGAAAATTGATTTTTTTTTTTTTGTTACATGAAAACAATGGCACCTGATGTGGCCTTAATTCAAATGATGAGGTGCATCATTTGCCACCTTAAATCAAGTAATTGTGATGGTTCTTCATCAAGCTCCCATAACATCGCACGCACCAAAAAGGAAATTGTTCAATATGATCATCTCACAATAACACTATTATGAAAACACATTTGGTGCATGAACATTTTAAAAAATTTGACAAAATACAAGTTCAATGTGAAAGAGGTTGAGGATGGGGATGGTAGAGGTTGATAGAAATGTAAAAAAAGATGACCATCACATTGTTGGTAGTAATAAATTTCTTTTGGAGGAGGCATTGGCTATAGAAAAGGTAACCATGCACAATTGAAGTTCATTAAAGATTTGTTTATTTATATAGCCAAAGCTATGAAGCCTTTTCTAGTGGTGAGTCATTATGGCTCCATCATCTTATTACGTGTAGGGATAACAAAGTTTTAGTCAAAGGTAATTAATGGAAGAACATATACCTTTCATACTACATAAGATTATGGATACATATGTATTGCGCCCTACCTTGTTTGCTTGTGCTACAACTAATGTCGTTTTTGATTTGTGGATGAATTTAAATGGATTTGACACTTTTGCATTGGTCATAAACTTCATTAACGATGCATCATGGGTTTTTAAGCACATCATTGTCGGTCTTTTTGAAACACCTAACATTATAGGTGTTGTGTTGGCAAAAATTGTGAAGCCCATTTAAACTCATGCACAAAATTATTGCATATGTGAAGGATGCAGGGTTCAACTTGAACACATTAGCTTCTACCCTAGATCTACTATAATCTCTTGAAAATTATTACAATTAGAAACACCCTTTGCAAGGTTATTTTGTTTTGGACATCCAATGTCCAAAGTTTGTCAACATGCCACCAATCATGCAAAAGTTTACATTGGCATTAAAAAAATCTTTTAGAAGGATTACCAACAAGCCTATACAAGATTATAACTTGGATCAATAAGTTCAAAAATAGTCAACAAAAGTGGGATAGGGTTTGCATTAAAATTATATTGTTTGTGCAAAAGTTGAAAACTCAATGAAGACAAGATTTGTAAGTAAATTTGTCCATTTCCAAGAGACTTTGCAAATGTAAATGTAATTAACATTTGTTATCATAGTTAATCTTTGCACTTGTAAGCAATAGTGCTTAGTGATTGATGTGGGCCATTACACAAGCTTGGTGGATACTTTTAAACCAATCATGGAATAACATGTTTTGAATCAAACAAGAAGTTATTAGCTTTTGTCTAATGCCTTGAATGTTGCCATTACCGTATGCATGAAATTGAAAGTTGACTTCAATCATCAAGTTGTGCAAGTGCCCCTTCTTTTGTATGGTGTAACTGATGATGAGTTGGAAAATTTGTATAGGCATATGGCTATACATAAATTGGGTGTGTTGGCCTATTTTCTATCATTTTTGGAAACTTTTGCAATTGCAACAAATGTTCACAACATGTTGGTCCTAATGTTGGACCCAAGGTTCAAAGGGCTAAAATATGTGATTGATTTTTTTGGCCATGAAAAAGGCTAAACTTGTGATAGTAGAACATTGATTTTTTTTGGATCCCCTCGCTTGTGAAATGCAATCATTTCTTGAATCAACATGTAGGTATTGGTCCTTCATTTGCAAAATGCCCATTTGATTTTCTTTTTAATACTCCAATTTGGGGTGTTGAGGGAGATGAAAGGTTATTTTCAATCAATTTGTTTTTTTTTGGATCATTGTGGTGTGAACTTGAATGATGATGCAAGGTCACCTTTGCTTTGGTACAAGGAACATGTTAGGATGTATCCCAATGTGAGTTTTTTTGCTAGGTAGATTTTGGCAATCCTTGGTTTCTAGATTCAAACATGGTGGATATTCTTTGTGGTTGGAATCTTGATTATTTTTTTGTCATTGTAAAATTAAGCTCATAAACTTGAATGCCTTGATTAACAAACCTAGCCTTGGGTGGTACCATTAGGAGCCATGTTAAGGAATGGTTAAAGAATTAAAATTAACCAAATAATTTTTCTAGGCCTTTTTAAAAATATTTTTTCACCATTATAAATCAGTTGCCCTAGTATATGGTCTTAAGTTTTTATTGGAATAAAAAAATGGAAATTTCTACAAATTTTTATTCTTAATTGCCATGGTCCCTTCAATATCACACTACTGAACTTTGGAAATTCATAAATAAATCATACCTATTCAATTAATTACTTAATAAAAAACATAGAATACTTCCAAAAGTATTTTAAAAAATGATTTCCTAAAAAAATCCCCAACATGTTTCAAACATGTGTAGATGATAAAAAAATTCAAGGAAATGAAACAATGTTACATTGTTGAATTTTAAAAAATGAAATGATTAGGAACACCAAAATAATTTTCTTTTGATATTATTAAAGTTTCAAAATCTATACAACCTAACAAATGTATTCACAAAATGTTTTCATAATGGAAATCTTTATTTAAAAATTTCCAATATTTTTCTAATGTTGAATGGGTTTAGTAAAATGAAAGGGTGATGTTTGTAGTGGTACTGCCCAAGAAAGTGTTTGCCCTGGTCATGTAGATAAGAATTTGGTAGAAAATGTGTGCATTGACTACCACTTTCCAAAAGATGATGTTGGGGAGTTCTTAAAATTTTAAGTAGATTTGTTTGAAGCCCATGAAGAAGAATTGGACCAATATGGCTATTTTGAGATTGATTTGTAATTGTTAGAATTATTCCTTATAGACATCGATTTGTAAAATTCTCTTTGCAATTTGCACCAATTTTTTGTAATGGTCACATTTCATATGTTGTAAAATTTTCCCTTAATGCTAACTTGTGTTTCAGATTTCAAACTTCAACTCCTTGGATTTTATAGATGGTTTCAATTTTCAATTAGGTTTTAGCTTTAAGCTTGATCATGTATGATGCATTGTGCAATATTTCACAATTTTTTAATATCTTTTGATTGACATCATTTTTAGATTATTTGTGTTTGTTCATGGTTCAATGTGTAATTGGTGCCAATGTTTGTCGCTTGCTTGTTAATGTTAGTGTGATGATAGGTCACTTTTGTCATTTTTTTTTATTTAAAAAAAAATTTACTTCCTCCTAGATCAATGTTGATTTTTCAAAAAGATGATTAGTGATGCATAAGTAGATTTTTCTCCATTGTGGATGCCTAGTAGCTTTGATAGATTGCTCTTGGTGTTGGATGCCTATTTAAGGAACAAATGGAATGAAAGGAACCCCTACCTTTTGTTCCTTTTGCTCTTTTCTTCCAAGAGAGGAAAGGTAGTTTGAGAGGTTAGATTTTTTTGCCTTTTCTTGAGTTGCAAAAGGAGATTCAGATGGGGAGACATAAATGCTACCCTTCCAATTGACACTCCTTCAATTTTGGGCCATATGTGTTATCTATGTTGAAGGTTTGGAGTTATTTCAATTGTCATGAAAACATACCAAGACTAGGGTTGATACCCCTTGCTATCAACTAAAAAAGAAGAAGATTGGTACCATATTTATACCCGATCTCATATTTTAGGTTTTGATATGAGTTTCATACCTAATTTGGGCACTTCAACACCCGGATCAAATTCATAAACCGCTCCAAGATACTAGACAAACAAGGACTAGTTTAATATGTGTCAATTCCAATACCAACACAACATTGGTTACTACCATAAGTAAGTAGGCAACGAATGTAACTATCTATGTAGGGAGGTACTTAAGGCACTTGGTGGCTACTAGGCTAGTTAATGTGCTTGAGCTACTTGTTACTATTTGTAAAGGGCTACTTTATTGTTGTATTCAACATTGATTTTAATCTTAACATGTTACACAAAAGGTAATTGGGCACGTGTTTTTACTTCATTTCATATGGGTTCGAATGTTTGAGTTGCATATTAGTGTAGAACCATCCATCACTAATTAGTAGATATGGGGCAAAAACTTAGACTTCCCATAAGAATGCCTATAATGAATCACACCTAGTGGGTAGCCATTCAGAATCAACCCTAAATCTAAATGCCCTATTCAAAACAATAAGTGCATTACCCCATGGTTTAGGGATGGAGGTTTTGTGTTTAGTCACTTGCCTAACAATGTTTGTTACTTAGACCCATTGAACCTCCACAACTAAAAATGTCGAGAGAGTGAACACACGTTCTTTGAAAGCTCAAGTGTTCACTTATCAACCTATCTACCCTAGATAAATGCATGTTATGTGTGTTTTGCCATAATCATAACCAGTAAGGGGCTACATGCAATATTATGGCTTTGGGTCACTAATTACATGATTAGAGGTTGGTAATGCGTCCAACAAACATGTAAATTAGCTTAGGATTACAATGTAAACTCACAAATTGCTTTCTGCAATGCTTTGTGCAGTTCATTGTTCTTCTCCGCTCTTTTAAGTCTTTCAAAGCCAAACAAATGCTTGGGAACCCATGTAAAGAAAGAACAACAGTTTCTTATAAAACTGTTTGCACAAGTAGGAAACAGGAGACCAGCAACTGCTTCAATGTCACTTAAATAAAAGCTGCAGAGCAGTCAGACAGCCAAAAAAATATACATTGCTTGATCACCTTCACTAAAATAAGCAGCTAAATCTATGTTCACATGAGGTTGGACAAGCATACCTGCATTCGTGTTCATGGGCCAAGAGACATCTAGATTGTAGACCATCTCAACAAGATTGCAGAGACCTCTCCACAACAACACTTTGATGGGAACACAACAATGAATGTGGTCATAACCTTATGAGAATTGCTTGACAAGTGTCATACCTTCATCTTTGTCATGTTAGCAGTGACAAGCTGCCATGATGACACCCTTACTTCAGCACAGCTCCTCCTGGTGATTACACAAAATCTGCATCCTGAGTTTCTGTCACATTTCCAGAAGCAACAAGAAAGACTCAGTCACTAATAGTTGGCTAATAGTCAGAGAGAATCATTTCTGCAAATGATGACCAAAACATGAGAATCTGTAGGAGATGGCCGCAAAATATATAACTCTGTTAGATTCAAAACAACCCTTCATATCTGCAGCCTGCAGATAACAAAATCCACAACAGTCATGGTACTAAACACCCCAAATTACACTGTGGCACTACTTTACAACCTGCCAAAGTTTCAGAAGTACCTGCAAAAGTCAATTGTGAGAGATGGCAAGAAGGGAAAAATGCCTGCAGTTGGCTGGCTATATTTGCACATCATGCAAAAAAGACTGCTGCTCTACAACTGGGTACAAAATCTTGGTAGATGCCAATATAAGAAATACACCCAGAACAGATTCTCCTCATTGCAAAAGAAGAGAGCCCAGACTCTCAAGGTTGTGTCAAATTCATGCTATTTCTACACCTAGGTTCATATGTTGGAAATTCTATCATTCCAATACACCAATTGTCAAGCAGCTAGAGGAGTCTTCCGCAAGTCCTCAACAACCAAACTTGATGGAAGTCTTTGGACACCTGAGACCACATTGGAGCCCTCGAAGGTCGCAGAAATATCCTCAAGAGAAAACTTTGGGTTCCTTGGCTGTTGAACAGACTCAAGACCCTGCTGGCAAATACGGCGCCCCAAGCCCTCAAGTTGTTTCATTGTTGCTACTTTAGTTAGTGGCTTCAACACCATTGTCCTGTGTGCAAGAGATACTCTGTCTGAAGTTGCAGCACCTGCCAACTCCATCTTTAAGCTGCCAACACCACTCCCATTGCAATAGTCTGAAGGTTGCATTGTAGCAGAAGGAAAAAAAGAGAAGGGAGCTGTTGGGTGATTTGGTGCTGCAGGAATGGAGGCAGAAACAGGAAGTGGCACAGATGACATTTGACCAGGATGGGCCATCCTAACTGGAGTTGGACCCACTGTGGGCATGTGAGAAGGAAGGGGATATTGCCATGTTGGAAAGGATGATATTTTAGAAGGCTGCTGCCAAAATAAGCGATTGGGCCTAAATTGACTCATCTGTTGCAAGCCAGAAGCACTGGCCGTTGCAGGAATACCAAGAGCAGTCCATGCTGTGCTCTGCTCAGCATTCCATTTAGGCAGCAAAGGCCGTTGGCGCTTTGTCATCCTGGATGCAGGCTCTTCTGTTGATTTTTTGATGGACTCCTCCTTCAGCATATTGCTGAGATAATCATGAGTCAAACTCTTGTCTAGAGACTCCTTCATCAATGTTGCATTCTCCTCCTGAGTTGGTGTTGATGCAGATATAGGATTTTCTTGACCTGCTATATTGGGCATTATTTTCTGCTGCTCTACTGGATTTGGCATTGATGTTGATGAAGAGGCATTTTCTCGACCCACTATTTCATACATCGGCCTCTTTGATTTGCCTTTCCCGTGCTCTGTTCATCACAATCAAGATTCACACAATTGAAATTCAAGAGCTACCATGATTGAGATGATGGAATCTGTTGTATTCAATTGCATTTCTGTCCGGATATTTCCCAAAGCAAGACAAGACTTGGGACTACCCCATCTGGGTCAATAGTTGTGCTCAGTGGGCATCTAATCCTAGAGAAGGGGCCCATAACTGTACCTTGCTCAGGATGCTTCCGCTTGAGTCTGAATATCAACTTGCCTCGGTTCTCTGTATCTTTCTGTTCTTGATCCTTTGAGCTGGGTGTACTGACCCCCTCTGATGAGCTTGAGATGTGAGCAATGTTCGTGCCTCCTGTACCCACAAGAGGAGTTCCTGCTCGTTGGGCTTCTTGAATCTGTGCAATTGATCCACCCCATGGAAGCCAGATTGGCCCACGTGGACCAAACACAGGTGCCCATGTTACAGGTGGAGGAATGCTGTTGGATGCTGGCAATGAAGATGGTGGATCATTACATGCAGGAAGACTGGGCTGACAGGGCTGACTAAGCTCACTGGGCTGACTAAGCTCACTGGGCTTGGCAGTCGCAGGGGTAATCTTCATTCGGGCAGGCAAATGATGGGAGGACAGAGGTTCCTGTGTCTTTTGAGTGGAAAGTTTGCTTGGTGCACTCTGAGAGTGAAGTTTTGTTGGTGCATTCTGAGACTGAACTTTGGTCACTGTTTTCTGACCAGAGAGCTTGGAGTTGAACTTGGGTTTCTGATGCCACCTCTCAAGTGTCCCACTTCCCAAAAACTGCATTACCTCATTCTTTGACCTGAACCGACGGCCTGACACTGGGTCATGGTAGTACTGCAACACATAGCCAGACACATTTCAGAGGTCAACCCAAATAGAAGGAAATCACCATCACTACATCATTTGGAATAGCTTCCTGGGAATTGAGTGGATCACCACCATTCCAAGACAGAATGATCGTGCAAATAGAGATCAGTTGAAAATAAGAACCAAGCTCAAATCCATGACTAACACACATGAGGACTTGCCTACAGACCCTCCAAAGAGACTGCGATCTCAATCCCCCTGTACTGTATTTGAAGACACTTATGGATGAGCCTCCACAAACACTCAAATATAACAAATACTTCATTACCATCCTCAAAACAGAAAGAGAAAGTGAAAGGCAGATTATGAACCTTGTCCTTAGTTCCAGCTGTGTGTCCACCCCCTCTGACCTTCACCTCTGTTGTCCATCCTTTGGGAAGCCAGTCTGGCTGTTCAATCAATTGTGAAGTACTATTTGATTTCTCAGAGGTCCTTGCCATCTTAGTACTCTCAAAACCTTTCTTATGGTTCTGTTGCCCACCTGCTGGACTTTTCCTTTTGGACATCATATTGTCATCATGAATTGACTCATGCTTGTCCTGTGACACAGCTTTGGCTGAAGTGTTCAGTCGATTCCGAGATCGTAATACAAATGGGGTTACTTTTCCCCCCTTTCCAGTGGAGGAAGTTTGAGGACCAGAGTTTTGATGAGAACCTTCTGTCATGGTTGCTGCATCTGCCAAGCTTTCCAATGCAGTTAGGCGTGATCTCCTAGTGTAGCACTTGATTGCTGTGCTGGGCTCACCATCTGTCCTTCCCTGTAGGGTCTGTCCAGTAGCTGCAGAGCCTGCCACTTGGTTACTGTCTGGAACCAAAGTATGATCTTGCCTGCTCCTTTTCTGTTTACGGAAGTAAAACTTGAATGTTTCTGGAGGATTCTGCACTACAAAATCCCAGTCATCAGCAAGATCTGTTCCTTCTTTAACAACTTCTTGCTGACTCACCTCACACCTGGTGACTGCAGTGCCCAGTGCAACATCCACACTTTGCAAGCCTGCTTGCTCTGACGACAACATCCCAGCACAAAGCTTACTCGCTTCTCTTTTAGATTCCACCACAGACAGACCATCAATCTTGAGGCTGACGACTTTGTCCCTGCCAAAGAAGTCTACATGGTCAGAAGCTTGACATGTGCCCCCTCCTCTGATGCAGACCCCATTGTCACTCACAGTGTCAGCACATAGCAACTCATTCTGCCTATCTGCATCCAACTGACCACCAGGATCAATTGGGCTGGCAGCTTTGTCCCTGTCATAGAAGGTGCCTTCAACCTGAACAACTTGGTCACTGCCACTCACAGTATCGATATTGCACAACTGTGTTTCCCCATCTGGGTTCAACTCCTTGTGATTGATTGGGCTGGCAGCATTATGGGCTTTGTGGGATGTGCCTTCAGCCTCAGCAACTTGGCCACTGTCATTAGCACTGTTAACCTCATCTGTATCCAATTTCCCAGCATCATTGATAGTACTGGCAGCTTTGTCTCCTTGGAAGGTGCCTTCAACCTTGGCAATTTGGCCACTGCTAATGGCAGTGTTAATGTTATGCAACTTTATTTGCCCATCTGTTTCCACCACCCCGGCATGATCACTTGGGCTGGCTGCTTTGTCCCTTTCATGGATCCTGCCTTCAACCTCAAAATTTTGGCTACTGCAATCCCACTTGTTGGCTGGCTTGCTGTCTGTATCTGCTGTTTGTTCATCTCCATCTGAAAAGTAGTAAGGATCACTGGTTGATTCCTCCGCTGGCAGCTGGCAATCCTTCCTGACCATGACAGCCATGTTCTCTCCGGGCAAGGGTGTTTCAGCATCAGTGGATTGATGCAACCGTTCTCCCATGGTGGTTGGGTTGCCATTTACATTGTGAACCATTTCCAGTACTGTTTGGTCATGTGTTTCCCCATTTGGAAGGTGGAGATCACTTGATTCAATCAAAACTGTGCTGTCATGACATTCATGCCCAACTACATCACCTGAATCCAACTTCTCAACCGAAAACAAGTGCTTGCTTGATTCCCTCCTCAGTTTCACTATAAACTGACCTTCATTCCCAGTGCTGCCAGCTTTGTCATCAGTTGTTTGACAGGTGACCTGGCTGTTAGTGGCGACACTGACCTCTGCTTCACCCAGAAGATGCAGACTTTCTCCCTTCCTGTTTTCCATGGCAAACTTACCATCAACCTCAGGGACACCAGGGGTATTAATGTCAACCTCATCAATATAAGGCATATCTACAGCAGGGTGTGGACTATTGCCCTCACTTGGGCCCATCAGGCTAGAATGTGCAAGAAACATTTTTTTGGTGTTATCCAAGACTGAGCCACCATTTGCATCACAATCTTCTGTCTTCTCCACTATGTGCTGGCTATTATGCATGGCAAGATTCTTGTCATATTCACAGTCCCGAGTGGTGGTTTCAGATAAGCTGCTGGCCAGGCAATGGTCTGCATCAGGGGATATATTCAACCCTATCACCTGTTTGGAACCTGACCCACCATTGCAATCACCATTCTGAGGACCAGGCTCATCAAGGCTCCCCAAAATTGAATCCCTCATTTCCACTACAAAGTCAGCCTCATCTGTCAACAGTGGCTTGTTATAGCCCTCTCAATGCTGCATGGCTACTGTTTGGATCTACAAGTCTTGCAACACCTGATTCCTCACTAGACTTGAGAGAACCAGAAATCCCTGTTGGCTTCTCTGGACAGTACAACAATTTGACTCAGGTTTTTCATCATCATAGTTATCTACTTACAACATACCTCTGGTTGCAGAAAGTTGGCTTGTACTCAGACCTCCTAACTGACATCAACTCTTCTTGAAAGTGACCGCATCAAGAGAGTGACATTGCTAAGCATGTCTACAAGTAGCTGTTTCCTAAGCCAAAGGGATTCAACAACCAATTCTCAAACCCTAGTAGCTCCCACAAAACCTGGCCATCACATCTGTGAGCCAGTCTAAAACCCTGAACTGCAGTCAGTGGCTTGAATCCTGAGAGACGCACCAGAATCAGTGAGATATATATTTGATACTTAACACTCTTGTCAACAATATTGAGCCGCTAGCCAATGACCCTCAGCTTCAATCTGGGAGTGCATCCAGCTTGTCCCATCTACCACCTTCTGGCCCTGTGAAATCAAATGAGCCACCAGAGTTCAAACCTACAAATTGGTATGATCTGCCACTTGAGGTTGGAATGGACCCTGCAGGAAGTTTGTGCACACCACCACATGATGCTGCATCTCAAGACCTGTTGGCACAGCACAACAAAATGTCCATTGAAGATTTATCTGTGAGATTGCAGAGAAAACTCCAGGAGGACACATTGAAGGAAATTGTTTCTGTCCATTCCAGCAAAACTCAACTGACATGACATGAATGAGTGTGGGTCATAGCCTTAGGAGTGTCAGTCACAAAGTATCAGTCCACCACTGTCATCATGAATAGCAGTGACTAGGTTCCATGACTCCCAACTGACTTCATCAGGTCCTGACAGTGGTGTGATAAGTATAGAATCATCCACCAAAACTTTCTGGCAAACAAGCATAGAAAATTTGCATCCTGAATTTCTGTTGCAATTTGGAAGCAACCGGAAAACTCAGTCATGATGTTGACTAGCACTCAAGAGACACAGTGCACTCCAATTCAGGGTTTTAGGTTGGCAGGTAGACTTTATATGATTGGATGCACAGAAACAAGAAAATAGGTGCACAAACAAACAAAGATACAAGGAAAATGTCAATTGCTTTCTGCACAGCCTTGTCGCAAGCAAGAGCAAGCAAAGATTCCAAAATCCGTCAGCTTGCCACTCAATCTGGAAGTCTTAAGTATGACAACAGAAAGGCTTGCAACCTGTGATGCAAAATGGTACAGACCTATGCAATAAAAAGTGCACAGCCATCACCTCCAGAGAAAGGTATATGTACAAAACACTTCTGACTGTAGCTTGCATCCAGAGGCTCTGCAATCTTTGATGGAAAGAGACAGACAGAAAGAGACAGATGTACTATCCCATGGACAGGATGTGCAGAAGGTAGTAGGAATACACAATCCAAAGGGACACCAGTGAGTCCAACATATGACATAGATGCACAATAGAACAAAACCAGGAAACCTAACAGCCTATGACCTCAACACCCCCAGAATCCTTAAAGCTACAAACTAAACAGAAACCTGATCAGCCCTCCCTATGCCACAATAGACAAAAAGGCACACAAAGGAAAAGAGGATATATTCTGCATCAACAACCCTATAGGTCAAACATAATATGCAAGAGCTTTTTTTTCCCAAGCCCCACATACGTATACAGCATCTGAGACTTCCAAAGAAACACGAAAAGATCAATGGGAAAGGAAGAAAGTGAGGAAGGGTTCAATCTGCAAGGAAATGATCAAACCAATGACCAGATCATTTCAGAAGAGTTTGACATACAACAGAGTAATTCTCCTTAAGGCTAGAATGTCAAGACGATAGTGCATGTATGCATACATACGTACATGTAAGCTAGCTATGCAGCAAGGAAAAATGCAAGCATTCCCAGTAACACAAGCACTGTCGTGTTTTTCTCTCATGAACAAGATGATGATGAAGTTCAGAGTGGGAAAAAAGGATGAAGTGCAGCCAAAAGCCAGCCTTTATGCACTTGCCGCAGCAAAGAAAAAACCCTTCTCCACAGAAACAAAAAGCCATGCAGAAAAACACTAAATCAATCAATCCCAGAGCAGGCACCAAATTCCACAGCACTGGTTTTTATTCTGAAACCTCCAAAATCCTCCAGAGACATGAGACTCACCAGGATGTGATGATGATGATTGCTGCTACTGCATCTTCAACGTATGGCTTCAACAAAGCCATCAGAACAGAACATAATAAAACCCTAGCTCCCACATGAAACTCTATGGTTGGGGCGGGGAAAGAGAAGAGAAGAGAATAAAAGAGAAAATCGGAAAACCAACCACAAGAGCTCGTTCACACATGCTCGAGACAAGAGAACATCCTCAGGAAGAGGAATCTCAAGCTAGCGACATGAATTCTTCAGAAGCAGATTGTACAAAACCCTCAGATCTGATCTTCCCTGGCACCGAGACAGCAGAGACAGAGAGAGAGAGAGAGAGAGAGAGAGAGAGAGAGAGAGAGAGAGTTACTTACCACAACGGCTGATTGCCAGTAGAGTAAAGCAGCAACTTTGTGTACCCGGCCGCCGGCACCAAGATGACTGCCAAGAGGAACGAAGGAAGGAAGAGCAGGAGGGGAAGGAGGAACGACAGGCGCTGTTGTCTTTACCACAAGGGAACGGCGAAGAAGAAGAGGTTCGAAACCCTGACAGACGGCCAGAAACAACGCTTTGCAATTGACGCTTTGCAACCTAATTTTTCCTTCTTTTGCTCCAGACAGGTGCCCACAAGAAGACCTAGTAGGGGGCTGGCTCAGGATTAGACTAAAACTAGCCAGATTAGGAAGCCCTTAATTACACAAAAAAATCTCTCTAATCTCACAACAATTATATTAATGTACCTAATCTCATCCTTTGAGTTTTCTAAGCTGAAGTCTTCTTCTTCATCTTCTTCTTCTTCTGCTCTTAGAGAGAAAAGAGAAGCATTTGCATAAACTTTTTTCTTTTTGTTGTTTCTTCTACTTCTCTCTTTGGAGGAATTTTGTTGCAGGACTGAGGGTTTGTGATCTTGATGGTCATGGTCAATCACATGTGTGTCAATCTCTCTGTCTCTCTCTCTCAGAATGTTGTTTTGGTAGTGCCGGGACATTCGATTTGGTTTTTCTGGAGCTGCTGCTGCTCAACATATTCAAAGGTTTTTGTTGGGCATGTTCAGAGCTTTCTTTTTCAACATGTTACAAGAGCTTTCTCCTTGGACTGCATGTATGTTCAAAGAGCCTTTCTTCATGGACTACATGTTCAGAGAGAGCTTTCTTCTTGGATATGTGTGTGCGTGTCTGCATAATCTGGGCACAATCTTGTAAAAATCTGAAGTAAAATGCAATACAGTTTTGTCCTCTTTCAATCCTGGTTGTGGTCGGTTCATGAAAGGTGTATCAATGTTGTTGTTTCCATACAACGTAAGAAGACATTAGATCATTAAGCATGCAGGTGTGGAAGATGGGGGGGCATCAGAAGGCCGAGCCGCTCTGGGGAGCACAGAAGCCTCAGAAGCACTACCAATGAGGGTGGCAGCATAGTTGGGGTGGCCACACATACAAACAAAATGCATTCCTGCATTTGAGATGTGCAATGAGAAAATACCTAAGTCAAGTCAGGAATGGCAAATCAAGAAACTTGGAGCAGATAAAAGTTACTGGGGAGGAGGACTGACAAGTGATTGTCATCTCAAAACACAAACCACAAAACTGACATAAGTTGAATCTAAGAAGAGTCTTCTCAGGAAGCTATCTGGTCTTTTGTGAGCGAGCAGAACAGATCTGAGACAAAAAAAAAGGGTGGAACTCTTACACTGCAGAGGTGAATTGAATCCACAGCAATCTTTTGGTCCAGGGCATGCTCCTTGCGGAAATGAATTGCTCCAGATGCAATATGACTGCAATGACTGCAGAGGGAGCAGACTCCACAAAACACACCATGCAAAATGGTGGTGACTAAACAAATGTCCATGTCAGTAGTTCCAGCCAAACCCAAAAGTAAAACATGACAAGAAGATGAGTGACAGTCATAACCTTTTGAGTGCACATATGAAGGAAGGAAGTAGAGCTGCAGACCATCACGTCTCTTGACTATTAGCTGCCATTGTTACACCCCTGTGATTTCATCACCTTCCAACAGTCCTGACGATGCAATGTAGATAGTCCCCATGAAAACATGACTAGAAAATGAGAGCAACCCACCCATGTGAACCCTAAACCCTAAACTCTGAATTGAGTTGAGGCAGGATTTGATAATAAGCTTATGAAGATTTCAAATCTGCTGGGTCCATTGAACAACCACAAGCGTGCAGCCTCAACCCTAAACCCTGAATTGAGTTGAGACCTGACTTGATAATAAGCTTTCTGGGGATTTCAGGTCCGACAACATATCAGCAAACAGGAGGAGAAAAAGGAAACCCAATACCCAAAACCCAAAACCCTCCATTGAGTTGAGGCATGATCTGATAATAAGCTTATCGAAGATTCAGAGCTATCAAGATATCTATCAGCAAACAGGAGAAGAAGGAAACCGAAACCCTAAACCCTAAGTCGAGTTGAGGCATGAATTGATAATAAGATTACAGAGATTTCAGATCAGACAAAATATCAGCAAGCAAACAGGAAAAACAAAACGAGGAAACTCAAGCATAAAAACGGAGAAACCAAAACAAAAAAAAAACTGAGGAGTGAATAGGCTGAACAAGAGCAACACAAGCAGTGGCACTCGTGCATGTTCAGAGACCTTCAACAGCAACAACAACTTTTGTATTGACCAGCTACTAAACTTGAGATCTCCATTTTGGCATCTTCATTCATCAGCTGCTGGCTGTGGTGTGTGGAGGTCAATTGTCAATACATGAATCGACATACTGAGTTCTGTCACAGGATCCACAATGGCAGCAACATTCAAATCACAATGCTGGCTAGCTCAACAAAACCTAAAACAGAAAGAGAAGACCCAAACAAACAGAGTTCAGATATTATGGTAAGAAAAAAGCAAGTGAAAATTTGCAACCCACAACAACCCCAAAAAAACAAAAACAGCAACAAAACATTCATTTATGAAACAAAAGGTAGAAAATTAGGATTTGAGTTTCAAAGGACATCAAATCTATGAGATTTGCACAGAAAACTCCACATTAGCAGTTTGAATGTGAGTTGCTCTAAACCCTTCTAGCAAAACCAAAACTAACACAAAAAAGGGGGTGTGTGTGACACTGCAGCCTTGCCCATTTACATTAAAAAGTATCTTAAGGCAAAAGAAGAATGATGGAAATTCAAATACACTTCACCATGCAAAAATATAATCTTCAAAAAAATCCCCTTAGAGAAACAAAAATCCTTCAAGGATATCATAACTCGATAACTAAATCTCAAACTTTCAACACAAGCCAAAAAAACATCATCTTTCAATCAAAAAATCCTGGTACAAAAATTGACCTACTACTACTACTACTACCACCTAGGGGCCAAAATCTCCTTAAGCTACTATATACTCTATAATGAATCTAAACACAATATCCTTCTTGCCTTTGTAAGTAGGCAAGGTCAACAAAAGCAAGCACAAGAGCATAACCTTTATGAGTGTGGACTCACAAAGTACTAGGTATCAACAACCCTTGACTTTCATTATGGTGCTTTCTTTATCTAGTGTGTAAACTATGTACAAACTAGGCTACCAACAACCAATTTAGTTTGTTGTCACCCCCATTTGCTTGCTTGCTTGCTTGCTTGCTTGCAGAGATGTGACATGAACAAGCTCTCAAACAAGGTTTGCTCCCAATCAGCACCACCCTCACACCATGTCCACCCACAAGACAAAAAACAAAACACAGGGAGGCTCCTTCACTCCATGACTCAACTTCTCATTTGTTTGCATGGAAATTCTATCCCTAAAATTGGCTGCCTTTCTAAACCCTTACAATTCTCAACCCTTCTCGAGAAAATTGACACAACAAATGGTGGCAAATTACTTATAGAATTCCTGCTTTTCGTGTTATTCGATTATGTTTGTTTATTTCTTGTTTTGCATTTTGCATTTGCTTGTGTTGGTGATATGTGGTTTTTTTTTTTTTTTTTGGTTTTTTTTTTTTTTTTTTTTTTTTTTTTTTTTTTTGTTGCATATGTTTTGTATGTTAATTATTTTAACATTTTTGTTGTTTGGGAAGAAAACATAATTAAGTGGACAATTTGGATTATCATAATTGCAATTTTTCGTAGAATATAAATAGATTTTAAATGTAAAACCATATTGAATGTTAACATTGTCAATTTTTTAATTATTCATTTTGCAATAAACTTAGTGGGAGTCATATTAAAATTATGAGTTCTAAATGAATATTGGATTCATAATGGAGTTTTGAAATGATGACACTATATTTATCATGTAAAAACAATGAAAAATGTGGATTCAAAAAATATGATGTAGTATTGTTGAAAAAAAATGAAAAAAAAAACCATAATCAAATGAAAAATGAAAAAATGCATTGAAACTTTCCAAATACAAGAAATTTTCATTTAATTTTTTAAAAATGTCATTCAGTTTTTTTCAATTTTTATCATTTGTTTCACATTTCATATTGCAATCTCCAAGTTTTCACATTGATTTTTTGACTAATCATATGTCTAGGGATATTTATAGGGTGGCTTATCAATATTTGTGAGTATTTATACTTTGATAATTATTATAATTGTAAAAATTGTAGTTAGTGCAAGATGTGGAATTTTCAAAATGTCCAAAGTGAGCTGTTGAAACATGTTTTTCTTTTTTGTTGTGTGTTTTAACATAATGTTTTTTTCATTGCATTACATTTTGCATTAAATGCAATTTTTTTTGTATGATTAAAAAAGGAGAAAAAAAAGTATTTTGTAATTGTAAATTCTTGTAAATGTTTCAAGATTTAATTCTCATAGGACATAAATAGTTTAACTTTAAAAATATCAAAGTAAGAACCACTATTTTGGCAAAACATACATTTGTTTTGATTTTTGCCCCAAATTGTGTAATTTTCTTGTCAAAAATGGTGTAATTAAGTGAAAATGAATACATAAACAATAAAAAATGAAATATATTTCAATGATTATGGAAGAAGAACATGTGGAAAGGTCAAAAAATAATCCAAGTTTACAATAAGAAAATATCAAAGTTGAAGGTATTGAAGGAAGAAAAAAAATGTAAATCAATATTCAAAAATTGCATGCTACAAGGAAAGTATGGAAAGGGCATATAAGAAATGCACCATGTTGGGATTTTATTGTGTTAATGATGGGAAACATATTGAAGGGGAAGGTCTTCAAATTATGAGATGCATCTTTTGTTCCAACAATTTTGTGAATGCACCTAATCCAAAACTAAAGAAAGAAAATGTTTAATAACATGTTATAATAGCTATGGAGTAACATTTTTGAAAAAACATGTGAATGTAAACCATGTCATTATTGTAAAAAAAGTTTGAGGAGGAAGTCAACAGTCCAATGAGAGGACCTATGAAAAGACAATTAACAAATAGGAGGTTTAATGTATTTGACATTACAATATCTAACTTTCTTGGTGTAAAAAATCCTTTAAAAATTAATGATGTTAAGCAAAAAAAAGCTTTTGTAAAAACTTGGTTTTTGATTATGAATAATCATTTGCTTATGCAATTTGTGAAAAATGTTTAAATTTGGTTTTACACTTGTGATTTTGAGTTGTCTTCCTTTCCAAAAAGCAAAATTTTAATGAAATATTGCTTGACTTGGTGGAAAAATTTAAACAAGAATATGTTTGACCCAAATTGGTAGATTACATTTCTATAACAAGTTTTCACTTGTGAATGTTTAAGGGTGGGCACATGATGTATTTGTTTTTGTCATTAATTTTTTCGGAGTTGATTGGTAGCTTAAACATGTAACTATTGGTTTATTTGAAACAAAAAAAACTATTAATCAAGGGTTGACCAAAAAAATGATAAAATCGTTTGATCAATATGGGACAAAAAGAAAAATCATTGCTTATGTCAAAGATGAAGGTTCAATTTTGAAAATCACAATAATTGCCTTATAATGTATTGTGAGGTGTGAAATTTTGGGTTGGAACAAAGTTTTTAATGTACTTGTTTTGGTCATGTTTTTTAAAAAACATTGTTTAGTATGATATAATTGAAGAAAAGGTTAATTTGCAAAAAAAATAGATTTGTTTCAATCAAGTTTCCACATTAAAATTTGTAGAGATGTATAATTTGACCCTAGAAATCTAGGGAAGGTAAATAGGAATGGAACATAAGGTTTTTGTGGATTTTAGTTTTTGCTTAAAAAGTTAAATACTTTGCTAAAAACAAGATAAATTTTAGTTTTCCATTATTTGAATTTTTTCTTTTTGATTTTTTAAAAAATTGCACTAGTTGGAAATACTAGCATTACATGTGTAATTTCAATTACAAGTTTACTTGCAAAATTACTATGTTCTAAATAACTTTGTAATTTAAGGATGTTATTATTATTATTTACACTACACATAATATTATTGAAATCAAAGGATAATGTCATTCTTTTTTACTTGGCACATTTAAAAAGTAATTGTGAATTTTTTTCCTTTGTTGTGAATGTTTGTGTTTTGAACTAATTTCACGGCCATTACTGTAGTACTTAAACATATTCAACAACAAACTATTGATTAATTAATTAATTTCAAATCTTAAATTCAATAGTTGATTTTTTAATTCTAAAATTTATGGCATAAGATAAAATTATATAAAATAATAAACATGAGTTTGTTGTTTTTATGACATAGTTTAGATGTGTTTAGATTGTCACATTTTTCTTGGCAAGTCTAAAGTTTAAAATTGATAATGGAAATATTTCAAAATTTGATTTTAGAATAATTATTAAAATTTTGGCACAAGTAATCAAATTATTTTCAAAATTTTGGCAAAATAAGAAAATAATTTAATTTATGCCAAAACTGTTCATGTATTATGGTAATTGATTATTAATGCATTATAATCTAACCCATTTAAATTTCAAGGAAGAAACTATGAACCCACTATTGAAAGTGAATTTGATTAATAATGATTCTAGATTTGCTTTGGAGTTGGCTTTGCTTGTTTTCAACATCAAAAAGAAAGTTTGTGATGTTTTGGAATCTTTTCTTAGAAAATTTAAATATGAAGAAAGAAACGTTCACAACAAGTTTTCCTTGACGTTAAACCTTAGTTCTGAAAACCTTTGTCCAATATTTTTTTATTGGCTGTGAAAAATACATTCCTATTGTTGAGGAATATCATAGGAATCCTTATATCTTATGCTTTTGAAATGTCATCATCCTTTTACATCCAATGGTAAGAAGGTGCAAACATTGAATCATGAGCTACATTTGTTCCCTTAGGCCATTATTTGATTTACAAGATTTTTTTTGAAATCTTTGAAAAAAATATTTTTCAAAATATTTTTTAAAAACCATATTTTTTACACTATTATTTGAAGGTTTATGTTAAACATTTGCCAAAATAAGTAAGTAGGTAGGTATTAGCATTTGCCAAAAATAACTAGGTATGAATCCTTTTACATTGTAAAAACACTAAAAACTACAATTATTTAAAAAATGATTTGCGTATTTTTTAATCATTAAATTGATTTCAAAATTTCAAAATATATAATATAATATCAATATATTAAAATTAAAATTGTATAAAAACAACTCTATTTGTAGTTCTTTTTTAAAAAAAATGTTAAAGACAAAAAATTAAGTGTTGGTTTAAACTACTTTGGTACATCTTTGTAAAAACACACCCACAATTTGAAGTTGATTTGAAGTTGATTGTGTAGACCAAATAGTTGATGAAAATTGCATCTTAGATATTTTTAAATAGATTATGAACATATAAGTGAAATAATGTAAAAAACTTGTCATTAACAAGTTGTCAATTTTTAAATGTTACCAAATGAATCCCAAGAAACTCAAATGTCCTTTTCAATGGTGGGGGAAACATCACATGTTTCTTACTACTGTAATACACAAACGGTTTAGACATAAATTAAATTATTTCTTATTTTGCCGAATTTTTGAAAATTCATTTATTACTTGTGTCAAATTTTTAATAATTATTATAAAATTAAATTACGAACTATTCGAATATTAGGTTTGAACTTCAGACCTACCATTCCTTGAATAAAAAATGTGGTAGTTTACAAGCACTTAGATTGCCTTAGAAAGTCAACAATATCATGTTTATTATTTTTTATAAACATTACCTACATAAAATTTCAAAATTAAAAAAACCAACTATCGAAGTTAAGATTTGAAGTTTAATTAATTATTCAACAGTTTGTTGCTGAATTTGTTTGCATAGTAGGGTACTAGTTTGTTAGCCCATCAAACCTTACACATTGGGGATCACAAATTGAGATGACAAGGATTTTTCCTTCAGCATGCACACAAACTAATATAAGATGTTATTTACAATCAAACCATCCAAAGAAGTTGATATTTATGGAAAAAAATGATTGAATAATCCTAGGGTTGGTTATAAAGCTTCTTTTAATTTAGTGGAATTAATGAATGGATGCAATCCTAGAAGAAAAATGAGAAAAAATTGAAAGCTCATTTGAATGAGATGAAATTTTGGAACTTTTGGATTATTTTTAATAAATTACTTTTTATGCAAATGGCAATTTATGGAAAATAAAAATATTTCTATTTGTCATAAAAAAGTTGGTTTGTGAAAAATGTCTTTGAAAATCAATTGTAATTAGATGTATGAAAAGTAGCACTTTGAAAATCACTTGGAATTTTTTTCCCCAAAATTTTGAAACTTTGGTTGGTTCCCTTTAAGATGAAATTAAAAAATAAATTGAGGTGAGATTTCAAAGCTCTTCTATGAACTAGACCCATGAATGGTTCTTAAAAAATTAAAAAACCACCCAACAATGGCTACTATATTGTGCAATGTTTTATGCAAGATTTAAGAAACAAAACGTCATTTGCATACATATTAATTATTCAAAGCCAAGTTTTCATCTCAAAGTGACATAAATTTGATTATATTTCATCCAAAAACAATTGTGCACAATAGAGATGGTCTAAGAAGAGGAAAAT